>Ga0268262_10000131_pt1 | contig 93584 bp, 93 predicted proteins | sample TergutNc150P3_FD_190354 | JGI IMG/M metagenome (GOLD analysis project Ga0268262, IMG submission 190354) | Nasutitermes corniger P3 segment gut microbial community from laboratory colony in Florida, USA - Nc150 P3 (SPAdes) (version 2) | ecosystem: Host-associated > Arthropoda: Insects >... | reverse complement strand
CCAAATGACGATAAAAACATAATGCAAAACGAGCGTGTTTTTTATACGGCGCGAAACGCGATGTATATCGACACTGCCAGACAATTAATCGGGAAATTGCCGCAGGAAATACAGAAATATTTTTTAGCTCCTTTGTTATCGGAAGCGTCGATACATGCGAATACATCCGGTGTTTTTAAAGGTTTTTATAAAAACAAAGAAACAGGTATCGGTCAATTCGGCGGAAAAAATCAAGACGCTTTATTCAGAATAAAGGGTAATATAGAATTGCCGTTTCCGATATTCAGTAATTTTTGCTGTGATACTCTTGTCTGTAACGGAGATTCAAATGAAATAATTAAGATATTACCGGAGGCGGACATTGCCTATTTAGACCCGCCATATAATCAACATCCCTACGGTTCAAATTATTTTATGTTAAATTTAATACTGGATTATACATATCCTGAAAATACAAGCAAAATATCAGGCATACCGGTAAATTGGAATCGTTCTGATTATAATAAAGGAAGCCGCGCCATAAAAGCGTTAACGTCTCTTGTTGAAAATATTAAGGCAAAATATGTAATAATATCATTTAATTCCGAAGGTTTTATAAGCGCCGAAGAAATGAAAAATATGTTAAAGAAAGCGGGCGGGCTTGAAGTATTGGAAATAAAATATAATACTTTCAGGGGAAGCAGGAATTTGAAGACAAGAGAAATTCATGTTAAGGAATATTTATACTTGCTGGAGAAATAATTTATAAACAATCCCGGTAAAAAGCCGGATATTTTGGAGGAGAAAATGAAATCTGTAATTTTAGGACTTGTGATTGTCGCCGCCGCGGCTTTTGCCGTATTACCGCCTGAAGTGTTAGGTTTTGGACTTGGCTGGAAAAATGACGTACTAGCTTTCCTGCGCGGCGGCCTTCCCGTCATAGCGGTATTAATCGGCCTGATCGCCATTTTCATCGGCATTGCCGACATGAAAGATCGCGCCGAAGCAAAGAAAGAAGAAGCTGAGAATAAATAGCATTGCTCTTTAATTTTTTACCACGAACCACACGAACCAAGAAAGATGTACGTGAAATACATATATTGGCGTTAGACGAGAGCAGGGATTTAGGGGTTTTTGTCCGTAATCATATCGTGATGTCCACATCTGGCTTTCGGACAGAAACCCTTGATCCCTCTATATTTATACTACGCTTATATTTGTAGTAAATCTCGTTGCTTCCTAGGTTCGCTCCCCGTTCGTGTTGGTTCGTGTGGTTCGTGGTAAATTCTTGATATACATTATTTAAGAGGCAAGAAACACTGTACCTTTTTGCCCGCCTGCCGCTAGAGTTTCAAGGCTGCGGGGTTTGCCGCCGTTTGCTAGGATTGCGGGAATACCGTAACTTAAAGCCAGTTTTGCGGCATCAAGTTTGGTGACGATGCCACCGGTGCCAAAATCATTTGTCGTCCCGATACTGATATTTTTTTGCACTTCTTCAATGTCCCGCACTTCTTCGACAAGGACGGCGTCGTCATTCTCTTTGGGATTTTTATCGTATACTCCGTCAATATCGCTGAAAAGGATTAATAGGTCGGCGCTCCACAGAATTGCCGATTGCGCGGCAAGCGTATCATTGTCACCGATTTTTATTTCTTCTACAGAGACGGTGTCGTTCTCGTTGATGATGGGGATGACGCCCTCGTCTACCAGTGTAAAAATAGTGTTGCGCATATTCAATGTCCTGAGTGAGTCGTTAAAATCTTCGCGGGTTAAAAGTATCTGCGCAATGTGCAGTCCGTGTTGTTCAAAAGCGCGGCTCCACGCTCCCATAAGGTCTACCTGCCCAACCGCGCACAACGCCTGCCTGTAGTGAATGTCTTTTTTTCGCGCCCACTTGTCCATTGTAGAAAGCCCCGCTACCTGCGCGCCGGAAGAGACAATAACAATCTGCTTGCCTTTTTTCATGAGCGCCGCGGCCTGCTCCGCAAACTCCGCAAGAAAAGCAGAATTGATTTTCCCGTTACTGCCCGCAAGCGTGTTTGAGCCAATCTTAATAATTATTTTACGCGCGTCAGCGATAAGTTTAGAAATCATTTTAACCCCGTATTTGCCCGCTGCCGTTGATAAGATACTTTATTGTTGTAAGCGCTTCAAGACCCATTGGCCCCCTGGCGTGGAATTTCTGAGTACTGATTCCAAGTTCCGCGCCAAAGCCGAATTGCCCGCCATCTGTGAAGCGCGTTGACGCGTTGACATACACGCAAGCGGAGTCAACTCTTGAACGAAACTGTTCAGCCGCTCTTAAATCGTTGGTGAGAATTGCGTCTGAATGTTTAGTCCCGTATCGGTTGATATGCGCGATTGCCTCATCGCACGAGGAAACCGTCTTAACCGCAAGAATGTAATCAAGGAACTCAGTCGCCCAGTCTTCTTCAACCGCGTCTTTAATAACAAGGGCGGAAGGCATCGCGCCGATAGCGGCTTTTGCCGCGCCGTCACAGCGCAGTTCGCATTTTCCCGCAAGCGCCGTCGCCATTTTCGGCATAAGCGCGGCAAGAGCGTCTTTGTGTACAAGTATAGTTTCCACAGCATTACACACGCCGGGCTTTTGCAGTTTTGCGTTAGCGATAATTTCTATCGCGCTGTTCATATCCGCGCTTGGCTCAACATAAATGTGGCAGTTACCCTCTCCTGTTTCTATGACAGGAATACGCGCATTTTCTACAACGCGGCGGATTAACTCATGCCCTCCGCGCGGAAGAACCACGTCAATATAACCACGGGCTTTCAGTATCTCGTCAATTTCGTCCCTGTTGCCAGAGTCCGCAAGAGCGATAGCGTCCGCTATTCCGCCGCCGCTTTCAAGCCCCGTTTTGATAACTTTAACCAGCGCCTTATTTGATTGAAGCGCAGAAGAAGAGCCGCGTAAAAGTATTGAGCAGCCGGCTTTGTAGGCAAGGGCGGCGCAATCAGCCGTAACATTGGGACGTGATTCGTAAATAATAGCGGCAACACCGAGGGGGACTGTAACTTTATCAATCTGCAATCCGTTTGGAAGAGTCCAGCCCGCCTGCACTTTACCAATCGGGTCTTCCTGCCTGATGACGATTTCAATTCCTTCTATAATACCGTCTATCCGTTTGTCGTTAAGAAGCAGGCGGTCAACAAGACTCTCTTTCATGCCGCCGTTTCGCGCCTGTTCCACATCGCGCGAGTTTGCTTCAAGAATAGCAGCCCTGTCACGGTCAATCGCGGCGGCTGCGGCGGCAAGAGCCTTATCTTTGCTCGCGCGATTCTGCGCCGCCAGCTTTGTCTGCGCCTGTTTAAGAGAAATAAAAATGGTGTCTAATGAGTTTGCCATGAAAAGATAGTATCATAAAAGAAAATTAATTGGTATAGAAATATTTCTCACAAAGAACACAAAGATACAAAGAACACAAAGAAGAAGAAGGGATTTTTCATCGCTTATAAACTTAACGCACAACACCCGGTCTGACAAGGGCGGCGTTCAGTGCGCCGCATTTGCACCCTTCGCTAATCGCTTCACGAAAACTCGTTCCGTTTTCAAGGGCGGCGGCAAGCCCTGCCGTAAAAGCGTCTCCACAGCCTGTGGAATTTAACGCTTTCACAGATTGGACTTCAATTTCAAAAAACTCATTCGCCTCCGCCGCAATAATTTTTCGGCTGCCGTTGGTAAGGATAACGCCGCATTTGTTTTTTTTCGCCATGTCCAATACAGCGGATTTTATTCGTTCCTTTGCTGCGTCATCTATCGCTATCAACTCGTTGTTCTTGATTAACTCAGGCGCAAAGTCGGCGGTAAATTCTATAAGGTTCGGCTTCACAATGTCCGGCTGATATTTCAAACACTCCATTAAATCTTTCCCCTTTATATCAAGAATAACTTTCAAGCCCTTCTCTTTCGCCCTTCGTGTCATGGAAGGAATCACCGCGTCAGAAAACCCCGCCGCCTTCGTGCCGGAAATTATTACCCAATTTAAATCTGCGGTGTGCGCGAGAATATCATCAAACTTTTCCAGCAGTCTTTCTTCAGTTCCGGAACGGACAGCCTCCGATTCTTCGATCAATTCCGTAACAGAGCCATCCGCATCGGAAAGCAATGTGTAACAAAAACGGATCTGGCTTTCGCTTTCCACCCACTGCACAGAAAGACCGTCCTGTTCGCAGAGCGAAAGAAACAGCGGACGCAAGACGCCGCCAAGCTGAGTAAGATGTACGGCTTTTTTTCCAAGTTGAGTTAAAACGCGGGTAACATTGATCCCCTTCCCGCTTGCGTCAAGGCGGTGGACTCCGGTACGGTTCACAGTCCCCGGATATATTGAAGGAAAGCGCAGAGTCTTTTGCAAAGTAGGATTTAAACAAACAGTTAAAAACATTTTTTCCCCAATATTTTCACACCCGCTCAATGAACGCACGGCGTAGCCGTGTAGATCAATAATGCCGCACAGCGTAGCACCATTAAACGCCGCTGTCTGTAATAAAAGCAAGGCGACCTTTAGGCTGCCGACAGTGCGCAGATCACAAAGGTACAAAGATCACGAAGAAGAATCATAGGTTTTTGTTCGTTATCTTATCGTGAAGTCCACGCATAACTTTCGGACAACAACCCTGGACTTCCTCTTTGTGTCCTTCTCTTCCTTCGTGTTCTTTGTGTGATCTCTTCCATTATTATTTAATACGTTTATACGTCTTGATTTCACTGCGAATACGCGCGGAAAGTTCAGCCTTCGGAACACGAACCTGTTCCATTGAATCACGGAAGCGCAAGGTGACGGTGCCGTCTTCTTTGGACTGGTAATCAACAGTAACGCAGAAGGGAGTACCCGCTTCATCTTGTCTGCGGTAGCGCCTGCCAATCGCGCCCGCCTGATCGTAATCGGTAGCGTAGTCTTCTTTCAGTTCCTTGCGAATGTCCTGCGCTAGTTCCGCAAGCCCGTCTTTTTTCATCAACGGAAGAATGGCAACAGTAACCGGCGCAAGATCGGGGTGGAAGCGCAGGACTGTTCTCCAATCGTCATCGTTACCTTTTTCAGCGACCTGCTCCTCGTCGTAGGCGTCGCATAAAACCATCAACAGGTTGCGCGTAAGCCCCGCGGAAGTTTCAATAATGTAGGGAATGTAACGCTCGTTGTTGTTGTCCTGATCGATGTACTGTAAATCTTTGCCGGAGAACTGAGTATGCCGTCCCAGATCGTAATCGGTTCTGTTGTGGACGCCCTCAAGCTCACGCCAGCCCATCGGGAACAGGTACTCGATATCGTAAGCGTCTTTCGCGTAATGCGCAAGCTCGTCCGGTCCATGCTGATGCCAGCGCAGATGATCCATTTTAATGCCAAGTTTTTCGTAATAAGCCCAGCGCTGTTTACGCCACTCGGTAAACCATTCCTCGTCCGTTCCCGGCTTTACAAAGTACTGCATTTCCATCTGCTCAAATTCGCAGGTGCGGAAAATAAAGTTCTTGGTAACAATCTCATTACGGAACGCTTTGCCGATCTGCGCGATGCCAAATGGGATTTTCATTCTGTTGGACTGAATAATATTTTTATAGTTGACATAAATACCTTGGGCGGTTTCCGGACGAAGGTAAATAATACTGGCTGTATCTTCCGCGGGGCCGATGTGAGTTTTAAACATCAAATTAAATTTACGGGTATCGGTCAGTTCGCCGCCGCAGTCGGGGCATTTTTTTGCCGCAAGATTTTCCTGTGGGATTTGATCCGCTCGAAAACGCGATTTACATTTTTTGCAATCGACAAGCGGATCGGTAAAATTTTCAACATGCCCCGAAGCTTCCCATGTTCGCGGATGCATCAGGATAGCCGCGTCCAGTCCCACAATATTGTCGTGGAGACGGGTCATTTCCTTCCACCACGCGCCGGCGATCCGGTTTTTCAATTCAACGCCGAGCGGACCATAATCCCACGCCCCGTTCTGGCCTCCGTAAATTTCCGATGACTGATAAACAAACCCCCGCCGCTTCGCCAGCGACGTGATTTTCTCCATCGTTGCTTTTCCTGTATATTCTGTTAATTCTGACATACAGGCATTTTACATGAAAATTAAAAATTTGGGAATAGATATGAGAAGAGTTCTCATAAAGGAAGAGAAGATCACAAAGAGGGAATTAGAGAGGTGATGCGATAAACCAAGTTGTAATTTGCTAAAACTAATAGATGTGGTATTATTTATAACGAGATAAAAATGGCAAAAACAAAGGTTCAAAATGAAATTACCATTCGTTCAAGCGCGGCGGAGTATTTAACATATATCGCCGCTACCGGAGACAATCCGCAAAGCATTGAAATGCGTTATGAAGACGAGAACATCTGGCTGACGCAGAAAATGATGGCGGTGTTGTATGATATAAGCGTCGCCGCTATCAATCAACATATAAAAAATATATTTGATGATCATGAACTTGAGCCGGAGGCAACTATTAAGAAATACTTAATAGTTCAAAATGAAGGTAATAGGCAAGTTTCTCGTCAAACAGACCACTATAATCTGCAAATGATTATTGCTGTGGGCTTCAAGGTAAATAACGAAAGAGCCGTGCAGTTCCGTAAATGGGCGAATAGGATTGTTAAGGATTATACAATTCAAGGGTGGGTAATGGATGAAGAACGCCTAAAACACGGCGGGACAATAATTACCGAAGACTATTTTGAAAAGCAACTTGAAAAAATCCGGGAGATACGCCTGTCTGAACGCAGGTTTTATCAGAAGATTACAGATATTTACTCAACTGCCCTTGATTATGATAAGACGGCAAAGACGACCAGGGACTTCTTTGCCAAAGTACAGAACAAATTGCATTTTGCCGTTCATGGTAATACCGCCGCCGAACTTATCTATAACCGCGCGGACGCTCAAAAACAATATATGGGTTTGACCACATGGAACGAAGCCCCTGACGGAAAAATCCAACGTGGCGACGTCATCGTGGCAAAGAACTATTTATCCGCAGAAGAAATGAGTTCGCTGGAATTAATTGTATCGGCGTATCTTGATTTGGCTGAACGCCGCGCAAGATCGCGCGTACCAATGACAATGTCGGACTGGTCAAAACACCTTGACTTGATTTTACAGGCGGACGGTAATGAACTATTGACCAATGCCGGAAAAATATCAGCGAAAATAGCCGAGGATCACGCGTTATGTGAATTTGAAAAATACCGTGTTATTCAGGATAAACTGTTTGAAAGTGATTATGACAGATTTGTCGCCAGTTTGAAAAAACTTGAAGAAAAGACAATTGTTAAAAAGAAAAGGAAACCAAGTGGAAAATAGCAGCATATTAAAACTAACCGGAGTTATTACTGATTTTTCAAAATGGGACGATACCATTCACTTGTCCGCTGTAAAATTTCATAACCAATATAATGTATACCCCAATATATTACTTGCTTCTGATTTTACCTATCGCAAAATTGATCTGTACGCGCAAATGCACCCAAACAGGATAGTTACTACCGGCATTGACGGTAATATTGAGACTATAGAAACAAGTAATGAGCCATACAATGGGTTAAGTTCCTTTGTAACAGAAGACTATGAACTTGAGTGTTGTATGGACTTTGATTTACAGGAAGGCTATTTTACATTGATTTTTGATGAAGAGCCGGACTTTGACGGGGAGCGGGTGGAAGAATTGGATGAGAGGGAGAATGTTTATAGTTATAGGAAAATTGCTTGAGGGTTCCCATTATTTATTATCTTCATTAATATTTTTATTATTTTTTCCCTTTTCTTCTATTACAATCTTTACAAAGCATTTGAAGATTTTCGGGAATAGTTTTGCCGCCTTCTGCCCACGGCGTAATGTGGTCGCCTTCCATTTCTTCTATTTCAAATTGTTCTTTGCAAATTGGGCATTTTCCTTTTTGTTTCTCGTATGCAGTTCTTTTTTCATTCTCTGTAAAGACTCGGATACTTAAATGTTTTTCATCTCCTGTTATTAAGTACGGATATATACCTGACTTTTTTGTAACGTCATCGTCTTTCATCAGTTCATCTATACGAGTTTGAAATTTTTTAACGTTAAATTTCTTTTTACTATAAGAGTTATAAAGTTCACCCCAAGGGAGACCTTTCATTTCTTTTTTGTATTTTGGAAATATTTCTGTTACCCAATTTATAACTGCGATAAAATATTGCCATAATTCATCGGCATTATTAGCGTTTTGGTGATCAGACATATATTGTTCTATATGCCCTTTGCTTATCCAGTTAAGGGCTGTTTCTAAAAAATCCTGTCTTATTGGAGAACCGTTAACATAATCTTTTGCTAAACCATACGCGGCACAACCAGGTTTGCTAAAATGACGTTTTGCATCTGTCAACCAAGTACCTGTATAAACGGCATTGCGTAATTCCTGATCGGTTAATTTTTCTCCGGCAATGTTGATTATTTTGAACCATGCTAATTTTTCGCTGTCTGTTCCATCGCAAAAATAAATCATACATTTGTAATTGAATATTTTTTCTTGTTCATCGTTTGTAAGATTATGCCAAGAACGGGCATTTATACTGTATTCGCCTTTTACATACTGGCAAATTGATATAGTCCGTTGTTGTCCGTCTAGGACTTCATAGGTTTTTCCATTTTTTACCCAATACATTACGTTAAGAGGAAAATTCTTTTGAACAGTATCAATAACTGCATCTCTTTGTTTATCCTTATAAACAAATTCACGTTGATATTTTGGGCGGATATTAAGTTTACCCCCATAACCATAAACCCCTTCTTCTTGTTTGTCCTCATAATCTTTTACAAGGTCTTTAATTGCAATTTCGTGTAATTCAATTTTCATTTTTTCCTCTTTATAACTGGATTTTTATTTTTTATTAAAATACGGGCATAAATACTAGAATATAACACACCTGTTCTTACGTCTTTGAAAGCTGGTTTTATATCTTTTTTAATGTTATATTTTCTGTAAAGAGTACCTTTTGCGTTAATTGTAAATTTGCCTGTAGGTTTTCCATTTTTATCGAGAATTTCCATTTTTCTGTTACTGGTAAATTTACAACTGCCAATAATACCAAGAGCAATAATTTCAAATTGATCGGGATTATATTTATCAATAAAAGTAATGGGAACTCCCATTGTACCGTTATAATCATTTGGTATTTCAGAAACAATATCAACATTTATTGCGTTATAATTAACATATTTAGGATATTCTGATGGATTGTAAGATTTATAAAGAACTAAATCTTGATGATGTTTGGGAATGTCTAAATTAGTAAACCAGCAAGCCATAATATGTTGTAGTTTCTTACCGTTTTCCATTTTCTCCCACTTTACAGCGGTATCAGGAAGGACTAGCCACATATCACTATTTATATTTTTATAACCTATCTTTAGGTTATTGTTTTTTATTAAAGAAAAAACATCTTTATATGTAATCGCATTTTTATTCCCAATTATTAAAAATTTCTTTTTATATTCCATAAGTTGAGCGACATATTCACGAAAAAGTGAGAATGGCGGATTCGTTACTACGATATCACTTTCTTTCAGTAATTCGACACATTCGGGAGAGCGAAAATCACCGCTGAATGATCGAGTGGGTTCCTCTTCAAATAAAACGCCTTGATCGCCTTGTTGAAAATTTTGTTTTAGTTTGGATTTTTTCCCTAGTTTAATTGCCCTTTTTACTACGGTTTCTTTATCTCCTTGTAAATCAACTCCTCCTTCATATTCTAACATATAACTTGCTTTATCAATTTCAAAGTGTGTTGTTATTAATTTTTTAAGACCAAGTTCTTCAAAATTAGAAACAAAATAATAATAAAAATTGGAAGTTTCCGGATCATCGCAATTACAGAATACAACTTTATCTTTGAAGTGTTTTTTATAATTTTTTAGTTCTTTCTCTATATCAGAAAGTTGTGTGTAGAATTCATCGGCTTTTAGTTTTTTAGCATTGTCTAAATTGCCGCCCGCCATTTATTCACCACCATTTTTTCATGGCGGCAAATAGGCTTTTTTGTATTGATAACTTCCAAATTTAATGGTAATATGTAGTAGATGAATTTTAAATGACACAAACAAATGGTCAAAAGATTACGTCGCAGGGAACAACTTCTTTAATTTCCATTTTGTAAGCCTTTCACGAATAAAATATCTCACAGTTTGCCTGTGCACTCCGAATCGTTTCCCTATCTCAACATTGTTTTTACCTTCACGAAGCATTTTCCGTATCTCTTTTTCATGTCCCGTTAATCTCACGTTTATGGCTCTCCCCGGCTTGCGACCTAAAATTTTCCCCTCTGCTTTACAACGGGCAAGAGCCTCTTTTGTACGCTGTGCGATTAAATTGCGTTCTATTTCAGCGGATAGACTAAAAGCAAATGCTAAAACTTTGCTCTGTATGTCATCGCCTAAACGATAGTTATCTTTTATTGTCCAAACTTTTACACCTCGTTCCATACAGCTTGAGAGAATCGACATTATCATAAAAAACGATCTTCCAAGGCGAGACAATTCAGAGCAGATGATAGTATCTCCTTCTTGTACAAGCTTTAACAGTTTACCCAACTGTCTTTTTTCCGGCGCTTTTGTACCGCTGATTTTTTCTTCTATCCAATTCTCGATTTTAAATCTTTGTGCTTTGCAAAATCGTGTAATTTCAAAACGCTGATTTTCAACTGTTTGTTTGTCTGTGCTGACCCGTATATATCCGTAAACCATTTTATCCTCCTAATATATTAAGAAGGATAAAGAGGATTTATTGTAAAGGTGTTACTCTATGAAAAATATTTTATTTAAGGTCTTTTTCTCTGGTTAGTCAGTTGAGCGTGGGTATTTATTTATCCTTTGTTAATACCATTTTATCCATATATATACCCTTTCTTTTTAATTACAGATTTTAAAAGTATTCCTTTTGTTTGTTTTGGGTTAAATGCTGCAAAATAATTAGTATCTGATATACTAATTTCATTATATAACTGCAAATATTCGTTTCCACTATATTCTATATTATCTCTTATTACAGGAATAACAAATATTTTATTATATGGTTTTGCCTGATCAGCAACACCTATTTCCCATGGTACCCATCTTGATTTAAGTGCGTTTTCTGTTGCAAAAATCATAAATAAATCATTTTGTTTTATTCTTTCTTTTATTCTTATAGCTGTAGTACGATTTGTACGATCTGGTATTTCAATGTCATTCCAATCAACATACACGTTTATTCCAGATTCTTCTAACTCTTGTATGAATCCAATTATCAACACTTTGTCTAAATGACTATGTGATAAAAAAATAGTAGCATCAGGAGGTATATTGGCAGAAAAAGACTTATGCATTGAAGTTATTGATTGGGTAGATCGCCTGTAAGAATTAAGGAGCATTGATTCTGTTAAATAAGCCATAAAGTTTCCTACCTATAAATAATACAATCACATGGATTAATTAGTATTATTGTGGTAAACAACAAAACGATTATAGGGATAAAATAGAAAGGCCATATTGTTTTTGACCAAAGAACATTAAGATAGGAATATTTTCCATTAACATATTTTTGGATGGGCATTTCAAAAGATCTAACATCGATCCTGAACTCCAAATTACTCAATTTTGCCACATCATTATAAACTCCTCTAAACTTTCGTTCTTGTTGTAAGTAATAAGCATCAAGAAACCAAAATAATATTGTAGATATTATTGGAATGGGAAGATAAAGCGGTTTATTACTACCGGCATATAAAGCCAATAAAGCCGCAGTTATTGTAATGGACATTCCTTTTATTTGGAATGAATTAGTATTCATGCGAGTAATAATATTTTGAATAAATTCGAGATGTTTAATTTTATTATTTTTCATAATATTTACACCTCTTTCCTTATTACATATTCATCAATATGATTTTTTCTTTCGATAGCAATATTGATATATTTTTGAGGAGAAATTAAGAAATCTGACCATTTGACCGTCATGATATATGAAGGATCTCCCGAATAAATTATTTTATTACTTGAACAATATTTTTGCTCTTTGTCCTTTTTGTTAAGCATGTTTTCTCGTAAAATGTCAAATATAATATCAAAATTATAACAATTACATGTACAATTATAACAATTATTATCTTGCAAATAATATCTGTAATTGTTTTTTGAATCTGGCAAAACTATAGCTAATAAGGCATTTGAATGACTTGTTCTGTCATTGCGTGTTGTTTCCTTTAACGAATAAGAAATTTCCCATGGTATCCATTGTGATCTGTCATGGCGGTATGGTTCTTTCATACATGGTGATATCATCACAATTGTTACCGTGCTATCAAAAATACGATCTTTCAATTTTTCCCAAATTTCATTCTCATTAAGATAAGACAAATCTTCATTATTAGACTCCCCTTTATAAATTGCAAACTCTGATCTGTCAAAATATCCCTCTAGTTTATCAACGTATGTTCTAACAGTAGTAGGATTAAATGCTTCTTCCAACTGACCTTTTAACGGAGAAACATTTTTATCACTATATTTATAAGATATGAAAATTTTAGTTGCCATAAAGAACCTCTTGCAATGTGGGCATACTCTACCTCTCCACCCATTCATATCTAACTTTAAGATCATTCCCCCAACTCATGGGTATTATTTTATCATGTTGCAACCTTCCCACAACAATACCGGGCGCAATACCAATATGAGCGGCAAATTTTTTTATTTGCGTTAGTGTCGGCTTATAAGCAGATACAAGAAAGCCTGATAACTCTTTCGGTGGTATTAACATATCTCTTGCAAAGGCGTTTGCTTCATTTTCTTTTTCATCTTCTTGTCCATGACCTTCAATGTAAAGTTCTCCGTGTGAATGTTTAATAATGTGACAGGCCTCGTGAAAAAAGGTGAACCAGAGCTGGTCATTGCTCTTGCCGTATACGCTTAACTGCATGATATATTTGTCATTAAGCCGGCGTGTTGCGCCGTAAATGCCAAGTTTGGGTAAAGCGGGAACAAAAACAACGGCAATTCCAGCGGTGGCGCAGATTGATTCAAGTTTTGGAATAAAAATTTTGGGGGCATCTATTGTTGTAAGAGAGCGGATTTCAGCAAGACTATTCCGAAATTTTTGCTTATCAAATGATTCGCAACTCTGCTGTTGTGCGTCGATTTCTCCTTTACGCAGCCATGCAGAAATTACGGCGGCGTCCTTTGGAGAACTTTCTTTTTTGCGAAAGACAGTTTGCAATTCATGTCCCCATATTGTTTCCCACCGCTGCGGAGACGCAATGGCAAAAAAGCGCAGTAACGCATCAAGCTGTAAAACTTTTTCCTTAAATTTTTCTATCCAGCCGTATTTTGCCATTACATTTATCGGAAACATATCAAGCCATTGCAGGTCTTTTTCCAACTGAATTTTATCCGCAAGGCGTACCTTGTCTTCTTGATATTGCCGCTCTAGGTTACTCCAAAAATGCGCGGGACGGCCAAGAGTACGTTCAAATTTTAACGCGGTTTCCGCGGTAATAGCGGACTTTGCTTTTACTATTTCATTTATTGTCTTTTTTGATAAACCTGTCCTGTCCGCAAGTGCGGCTTGTGTGATCCCCGCGTATCCAAGGTAATCCTCTAGAACTTCTCCCGGAGTAACCAGATAATCGGGAACATATTTATTTATTGTCTGCATGTTATTCATGGGTATCCTCAATTCCTGTAATCATAATCGCCGTAACCTTTTTCCAATCAAGCCCGCCATCATTTTTAAGCGGAATCGGTTTATTATTCGGAACAAAAATGAGCCGATACGGATGATCCAAATCAACCGACAACTGCCCTTTGCGATCCCCCGTCAATTCATGACATCGCCCAGGTCCATCGTATGGATGACCTAAATCATACAGACTAACCGCCGCTCTAAGTTCAGCCAGCCTGATACTAATTATTTTTGCTCTGCGGCTCCCATGTACCTTTTTGAGTTTTTTCTCTTCGTTAAACTCTTTTTCAAGTTTTGTACTCTTAAAGTATATATCCAAAACCGCCTCACTGTCAATATATATTAACCCAAAAGGTTAATAAATGCAAGTGACTAAAAGCCATCAAATATTGACGGTTTAGGTGTCAAATTTATGCTGTCTCTTTATATCTTTACTAGCCAGTACAGAAAAATCTTAGTTGCTTTAACCCGCAATCCTCTACACCATATCGCTGGGATACTCCAAATTCTCCTTCGATGCTTTCTTCAACAACCCACTGTATCTGCGCCATTCCCATTTTGCCATGTCGATATTTTGATCGCGCCAGTTGCCGCATTCGGCGGGAGAAGCGCCGGGAATTTTTCCTTCGAATTTTTCTATCCATTCAGCCATTTCTAATAATAGGGGAAGAATATCGGTGGATTTTAAATCTCCTTCTAAAATCAAATAAAAACCGGTGCGGCAGCCCATCGGGCCAAAGTATACAGTTTTTGAACTCCACACTTTGTGTGAACGCATAAATGTCGCGCCTAAATGTTCAATAGTATGCAGCGCCGGCTGATCTATTACCGGCTCCTTGTTCGGCTCTTTAAAACGAAGATCAAAAGTGGTAAGTACCACGTCTTTGAATTGATCTCTCCGTGAAACATAGGCTCCGGGTTTTAACCGCAGATGATCAACCTGAAAACTCGCTATTTTTTCCATACCGCTCTCCTTTCGCTAACTATAACAGAGAATATGCTAACAATCAACTAACTAAAAAGACAAATAAAAATGCCGTTTTAGGTTTCCCTATTTTTCCGTAAGATTAAAACTTCCGTCCCAGTCGGCGGCAGGCGGATATTCCTGGTATTGACGGCAGCGTTCAATATAGTGCTTGGAAGGTCCGTCTTGAGGATATATATCTAATACCATATTAAACGCAATCTCAGCGTCTTTCCAGTTGCGCGCTTCAAAAAGATCCATCGCCTTATGAAAAAGATAAACTTGTTCAAATAGAGCGTCTGACGCGTCGGCTTTTAATTCCATTATTTCATGGATACGCACAGGCTCGTTTATGCCTACAACTCTGACACGGTCAAGCCGCCGGGTAAGCAGGCGTCCTTTGGTTTCCAGTAATGTAGAATCCGAGGCGAGAATCCATGTTCCGTATTGCTTGTTCACTCCTTCAAGACGGGAAGCCAGATTTACCGCGTTACTGATGATAGTGTAGTTCATCTTTTTTTGCGTTCCCATATTTCCCACTACCATTTCTCCTGTATTGATGCCAATACGGGTCAACAGCGGCGACGGACTTATTCCGTTTTCCAAAACATATCTGTTTATATCTTTCTCCATCCGCTTCATGATTATTCCGGCGGTACACGCGCGTAACGCGTGATCGTCAAGCTCCAACGGAGCGCCGAAAAATGAAACGATAGCGTCTCCCTGATATTTGTCAATTGTTCCTTTTTCTTCCAATATAATATCGCTCATGGTGGAAAGATAATGGTTAAGGAGATCGACCAAATGACCAGGCGTAAGTTTTTCCGCTATGCCGGTAAATCCCTTTATATCTGAAAACAAAGCTGTCATGTGCCGGTTTATTCCGCCAAGCTGCATTCGGGTTGGGTCGGATATTACTTCTTCTACAACATCTTCCGACAAATATGTGGAAAAAGCCTGACGCATATTATTGTTGAAATACTGGAGCTTGATATGGGCCTCTTCTATTTCCTGCGCTTTCCTTCTATACAACATCGTATTTAAAATGCCAAAAAGTACGGAAACGGAGAGGGCAAGGATTTGGAGAATTGTCATAATCAACGAGTATCTGCGCATATCTATAATTACTTTGTCGCTAATATCCACGCCTGCGGCGCAGTAGAAATTTCCATCCTTATCATACACCGGGGCAAAACCGGCAATAAGTCCTTCCCAGCTTTCGTTATAGCTGCCAAGGTCTGTTGCTACTACATTTCCGGCAAGGGCGGCTCTGGCGATATTCATAATAGGCTTGATAGTTCTTGGATCTGCAATATTTTCTGTACCAAAGTCATTGTCAACAATGTATTGGAAATTATTTTGATCATACTGCCGTAGGTAATAAACATACAGAACATTGTATTTTTGGGCAAACTCAACCAGACGCAGTTTTAATTTCTGGTAACTCTGATTTTTTGTTTCTTCTACAGTATGATAACGATCCAACTCTTCTGCGTCGACATATAACGCCGCAGCCTGTGCCGCCGTCTTTAAATGGTTCTGTGTCGATTCGGTAATCATCCGTACATAATGGTTGACATGAATATTTACAACTATCGAAACCAGCAGTACCATCAACGCCGAAATAAAAAACAGGCTCAGCGTCAACTGTACCCCAATTGCTTTCGTCAACTTTTCAAAAAATGTGTTTTTATTTGTAGATTTTTGTTTTTTACTCATATACATTTCCTTATAAAATAATATTATCACTTTTTTGATAATTTGACAATTAAATATAAAAATTATTCGAAAACCAAATGCGCCGTTAACCAAGCTTAATATTGGACATACCTGAGATATTACTTGTTAATTAAAAAGAACAAGTGTATTCTATATTTATGAATCATTGGATAAAATTAAGAAACTGCTTTTCTAAAATATTAATTTTTTTGTTCTTAGCGTTAATTTCTACAAATCATCTTTTTGCCTTACCATCGCAAACCATGTGGTTTGTTGCCGGAGAAGGAGCGGTTGTTACGGGAAACGATCTCAATTCAGGAACCGCCGATAAACCGCTTGCGTCAATAAACCGCGCCCTCAGCCTGATAAAAGCCGCCTATGCAAGAGACCCATTTTACACTGCGGTAATCAGCATCGAAGGAACTATTACCAATTACGGAGACGAAAGAGGAATATTCGGAATGGTAACAGTCCAAGGTAAAAATAATTACCCTGCCATAGTTATACAAGGATCAGGAAAAAACTGCGTTATTGACTCAGGCGGCTTTGTCCGTGTGCTTTTTATTGACAGCGGCAATAAGGTAAGGCTGGAGAACATCACCTTAACAGGCGGTAAGGCGAGTACCGGAGCGGGAGTATATGTTTTAAACGGCGAGCTTGTCGTTGGCGAAAAATCGGTAATAAAGAATAATGACGGGGGATTCGGCGGAGGAATCTGCATTGAAGACATAGGGTCGCTTACCATGAGAGGAACCGTCATTAATAACAAAGCGGAAAACGGCGGCGGGATAGCGGTTAGGGGAAAAATCAATCTGAATATTTCAGGGACTATAAGCGGCAATACCGCCGTAAATTCAGGCGGCGGGATTCTTATTGACGACGGTACGGGAACAATCACAAACTGCGTGATCAGCGGAAATACTGCGGAGAAAGGCAATGGGGGCGGCATTTATTTGTCTGGAAAAGGAGCCAACCTTGTTCTGAATAATGTTGATATTTCAGATAACAATGCGCCTAACAACAGCGGCGGCGGATTAATCGGGATAAATAATTCGTTCATGCGTTATAACTCAAGCCGAATACAGAACAATAACGCAAAGTACGGAGGAGCAATCTATTTAGCTAATTCATCTTTTGATTTTTTGGGAGGAGAAATAAGCGGCAATTCAGGACTGTCGGGGGGAGGCATTTATCTGGCGGCAAGCAACCTTACGATGTCAAGCGGTCTGATACAGAACAACCACGTAACCGGTCCTGGCGGCGGCGGCGGAGTTGTTGTTATTAATTCAAAAGAAAGAACGGCTGTATTTAACATGTCCGGCGGAGAGATTCGTAACAATGAAGCCGCTTCAGGAGGAGGAGTTTTTCTTGCCAGCGGCATATTTACCATGTCCAATAACGCGCTTATAAGCGGCAACACTTCATCCGACGCTGATTATCCCGGGGGCGGAGGCGGGGTATATGTTGCCGGCGGGATTTTCACCATGAAGAATAAAGCCGCCTTAAGCGGCAATAAAGCCGTCCGGGGGGCGGGGCTTTATGTTAAAAGGTACGAAACAAAATTTATTTTTGAAAGCGGGGTCATAGAAGACAATGAATCGTCCTGTTACGGCGGCGGCATCTATGCGGACGGAACATCTTTCAGCATGGGGCAAGGGGCCGTCATTCAAAACAACAAAGCGTTATTCAGCGGCGGCGGTTTTTACATGATGGACAATAATACCGTAACCCTGGAAACCGGCTCTATAATCCGAAATAACACCGCTGTAGAAAATAATGGCGGCGCCGTCTATATTTATAAATCCGGCAATCTCATAATTAAAGAAGGCGCTGTAATAAGCGGCAATACCGCTGACTTTGGCGGCGGTATTCATATTCTTGGAGGGGAAGGCGCGACATTAACAATGACCGGCGGCGTTATCGAAAAAAACAAGTCTAATCAAGTCGGAGGCGGCATTTATGCAAACAACGTTACAACGATAAATCTGTCCGGGAAAGCAATAATAAAAGATAATACGTCTGATTCACGCGCAGGCGGCGGTTTATACTTTGGTAACAGTACCTGTAATATAAGCGATAATGTAATTATCTCCGGTAATAAAGCAGTATCAGGCGGCGGTTTATACTTTGGTAACAGTATCTGTAATATAAGTGATAATGTAATTATCTCCGGTAATAAGGCAAGATTCGGCGGAGGAATGTATATAGAGGAGAAAAAAACCGTCGTTACAATGTCCGGAGGTTCTATAGAAAATAACGAAGCGGAGCGTTCAGGCGGAGGCTTTTATGCGGATGAAGCGACTTTTGCCATGATAGGTAACGCGGTAATAAAAGAAAATAAAGCCGAAATGGCGGGAGCCGGAGCATATATTACCGTTAAGGCGTTGCTTACACTAAAGGATTCGGTATCAATACAAAACAATATCTCAGCAGATGACGGCGGCGGTGTTTACATTGCAAGAGGCGGCGCAGTCAGCTTGTATGACAACAGCACAATCCGTAATAATACCGCGGCAGATGACGGCGGAGGGGTGTATGTTAAAGATGACGGCAGCGCAGTCAATATGTACGGCAACAGCTCAATCAGCAATAACAGTTCCGTATTTGGAAGCGGCATTTTTATAACTGATAAAAGCGAATTAAAAATTGAAAGCGGTACAATAACGGGAAACAAAGCTGAAAAATCAGGCTGTATTTATTTGGGTAAGGGAAATATCAAAATAAACGGCGGACTTATCAGTAATAACATATCGGAAAACGGCGGCGGAATATATTCCAGTAACGGCGAAATAGAAATAAAAGGAGGGGTCATAAGCGGTAACTCGGCGCGGCAGTCCGGCGGCGGAATACATATGAACGGAGCCATTATAACCATGAACGGCGGAGTTATCGAAAAAAACAACGCCATAGTTTCAGGCGGCGGAATATTTATTCGGAATAATAGTACATTTATACTTGTCGGATCCGCTGTTATTCAAAACAACTCAACTGAAGGCTACGGAGGCGGTATATATGCGGGTAACAGCGTATTAAATATGTCCGGCGAAAGCGTTGTTAGTAATAATACTTCGGACAAAAGCGGAGGAGGCATAGCCGCTTTAAAGTCAACAGTAACCATAACCGAGAATGTCAGGATAATTAAAAACAAGACGCCGAAAGACTCAGGCGGCGGAATGTTCATAGGAGATAGTGAATTGACCATATCCGGCAGTACGATAGTCGCCGAAAACTACTCGCTAAACTCAGGCGGCGGCGTGTATGTGGTCAAAGGTACGCTCACCGTCGGCGGAAATACGCTGTTTCGGGAAAATAAATCAGAACAGAGGGGCGGCGCTATAGATACGGTTGAAGTTAAATTTATTCTCTGTGAATCCGTGATTATTCGTGACAATACCGCCAAGTATGGCAGCGGTCTTTTTTTAACAAACACAGATTTTGTTCTTGACGGCGGAACTGTTACAGGGAACAACGCGACTGAATCAGGTGCCATATATCTGGGCGGCGGAAACGCGGAATTTAAAAAAGGAATAATAAGCGATAATACCGCAAAAACCGGCGGCGGAGTTTTTTTTGGAGAAAAGGCGCAATTAACCATGAAAGACCCCGTACAGATTAGCGGCAACAAGGCAGACTCAGGCGGCGGGGTATATATCAATCATCAGGAGAGTAAATTTGTAATTGAAGGCGGAAACATTAACGGCAATACAGCGCAGTCAGGCGGTGGAATTTACAATAAGTTTGCCGGTACATTTGCACTGAACGGCGGTACGGTTCAGGAAAATTCGCCGGATAATGTTTTTGAAGTTCAAAGATAAAATGTAAATTATGGGACTGCGTGGCAGTTCACGGATACAGACCGCTGGACAAACATCAAAAAAATCGCTACACTTCCTTATACATTGGCAGTATGTCTGAGCTGCCGCCCAATTCAAACTGTCAGACTATGGAGGACTTTTTATGAGCGCCACAATACGGCTCAAAAGATTTGGAACAAAAAAGCGGCCTTATTACCGCATTGTTGTTATGGACAAACAAGCGCCACGGGACGGAAAAACCATTGAGGAGCTTGGCTACTATCACCCCATCGAAGCGGAAGACAAGCAGATTGTTTTTGACGCGGAAAAAGCCAAAACCTGGCTGGCAAAAGGCGCAATTGTTTCCGATACGGTGCGCAGCATCTTCAATAAAAAGAACGTTTCCGTAAAATAACAAATAGATACAAATACATGCCCGTATGGGCAAAGGTAATACAATGGAAAAAGATTTGATTGAATATCTTGCGAAATCCCTTGTGGACGATCCTTCACAAGTGCAGGTAAATATTGTAGAAGGCGAAAAATCCACTATTCTGGAATTGCGTGTAGCTGAAAAAGACATAGGTAAAGTAATCGGCAAACACGGGCGCATTGCAAAGGCAATAAGGACTGTCCTGCAGGCGGCAAGCGCAAGAACCGGTAAACACACAGTACTTGAAATATTGGACTAAAACAATAAATGACCGAAAAGTTCATTATTGGACTGGTTGGGTCCCCCTTTGGCGTTAAAGGTTTTGTAAAAATTAATCCCTGTTCCGGAGAAATCGGTCATCTGCTAAAATTAAAATCGGCAGTAATCAGCAAAGACGGCAAAGAGCAGACTCTTCAAATTGAAGAAATTACCCCCGCCACGCCCTCAGTACTGATGCGTTTTGCCGGAATTGACAGCCCCGAAAAAGCAAAGACCCTGAACGGGGCGCAATTAATCGCCGGACGCGAACAAGCCGCTCCTTTGAGCGATGATGAGTATTACATTGAAGATTTAAAAGGGCTTCCGGTAATTTTTTCCGGCGTGGACGGAGAAAAAGCCGCAAGCGAGGCAATTATCGGTACTATTACCGATATAATCGAAGGCGGCGGCGGGGAACTGGCGGAAATAAAACTTTTGAATGGCGAAAAAAGACTGGTTCCTTTTAGGAAAGAGTTTTTTTCTGAGATTAGTCCGCAGAAAGGCAGAGTGGTACTTAAAAATTTATGGGTTTTGGAATGAAAGAAGAATTTTTACCACGAACCACACGAACCAACACGAACAAGAGCGAATCTAGAAAACGGAGAGATTCGCTACAAATATACGCGTAGTAGAAAAATAGAAGGATCAGGGGTTCTTATCCCAAGGCTATGCGTGAGCTTTACGATAAGATAACGAATAAAAAACCCCTTAATCCTCTTCTCTCGTCTAACGCCAATATATGTATTTCACGCACATCTTTCTTGGTTCGTGCTGGTTCGTGTTGGTTCGTGGTTGATCTCTTCATTCTAACGTATGGTTCGTGGTAGATCTTTTCGTTGATATTATTTTTAATTGACATACAATTAACAGAGTGATATACATAAAGCCGAGAGTGAAAATAAGCCAAGATTTATTGGATTCTGGGATGAAATACACAGTTTTAACGCTATTTCCTGAAATACCCGACGCTTTTTTTGCCAATTCCATCATGGCAAAGGCAATAAAACGGGGAATTATCGAGTATCAGGCTGTAAATATCCGCGATTTTGCCGCAGACAAGCATAAAACCTGCGATGACGCGCCCTATGGCGGCGGTCCCGGGATGCTCATGCTGCCTGAACCGCTCGATTTGGCTATTAAAAGCGTATTACCTGTCGAAAATTCAGCCGCAAAGCCGCGCGTTATCTACCTTTCCCCCTCAGGCCGCCAATTTAATCAGGAACTTGCTCGCGAACTAGCCGCCGAAAAGGAATTAATCCTCATCTGCGGGCGTTATGAGGGTATTGATCAACGTATCATAAACCGTTACGTGGATGATGAAATCTCTGTGGGCGATTATGTTCTTTCTTCCGGCGAAGTGGCGGCATTGGCTGTAATTGACGCAACTTACCGGCTTGTGGACAGCGTAATCTGCGCGGAATCTCTTGATGAGGAAAGTTTTTCCGGCGGACTTTTGGAGTATCCCCAGTTTACACGGCCTGAAGTTTTTGATACAATGAAGGTTCCTGAAGTATTGCTGTCCGGGCATCATGAACAGATACGTCTTTGGCGGCTTGAAAAGCGGGTTGAAAAAACCTTGCGACAAAGACCGGACTTGATACAAAAAGGCAGAGAATTCGCTCCCGACGGAAGCAGAATTTTCAACGATGAAATTATTAAAATAATAGACCGTTTGACTGGTCAACTTGACAGTTGAATGGTTTTTAAGGAGAGAGAGATGAACGAGATTAAGGCCATTGAAGCCGACCAAATGAAAAAAGAACTCAACCAATTCAAAGTTGGAGATACAGTTAAGGTTCACTTTAAAATTATTGAAGGTAAAACTGAGCGCGTTCAGGTTTACGAAGGCCTTGTTATCGCCATGAAAAATTCCAAAGTTGGGAAAACCTTTACTGTGCGGAAAATTTCCTACGGCGTAGGAGTAGAGAGGGTATTCCCGCTTCATTCACCGCGTATCGTTAAGGTTGAGGTAGTGCGCCCCGGAAAAGTCAGACGGGCAAAACTCTACTATATCCGTGAGAAAATCGGCAAGGGCGCGAAAATTAAAGAACTTATTATCAAGAAAGGTTCAAAGGGCGCGCATGTGCCTGTTACCGGCGCCGTAGCCGGCAGTACCGCAGACGCCGAATAACTTATTCTTGTAAATCTTCTTTACACCTCATTAATTTAAGCCGAAATTTATAAGGGGAACTGCAAATTTATCAATATTAATTCCCCAAGGAAGTAAGAATGAATGTCGTAAATACCAGCGACCTTAGACCCGGACAGGTTTTCTCGGCGCCGGTGTATTCAGAAGGTGAGTATATGCTTGTATCCGCCAACGTTCCTCTTCGCCAAAAAGAAATTGACATTTTAAACACCTGGGGTATTGAATATGTCAGGACAGACGGAGAAATAATTGAAACGAAACACATGATAAATTTAAAAGATGAATCAAGTGAAGTAATAATAAAAGTATTGGAAGAACAAATAAAAGAAGCAATAGAACAAGAAGAGATTATTTCGGAAGAAATTCCTTCAAAAAAAGATTCTGAAGAAAACGAAAAACCTTCAAAAAAAGCAAATATCAAGTTTTCCATAAATGATGTCCGTCAAAATTCCAGTCCGTACAGAAAATATAAAACCATTATAGATAAACTAAACGCATTATATACAGGTTTAAAATCCGGAACAGATACGGAAATGCGCGCTATTGATAATATCACTGTTCGATTGCTTCAGGATTTACGGGAAAATCCGGACAGTTTTGTGGGCTTTATTCTTGGCGGAGAAGTTTCAGGAAATGAATTGGCAAAAAGCTCCGTTAATACCGCGATTCTTTCAGCTTTAACCGCTCAGGAACTTAAACTGCCAAATCATAAAATACATAATGTTGTCGCGGGAGCGTTACTCCATGATATCGGCATGCTCAGGTTATCCAGAGGCATAACGGAAAAAAAAGGCGGTCTTTCCGAGGCTGAACTTGAACAGATAAAAAGCCATCCTTTGCACACGTCAAAAATCGTTACAAAAGAATTATTCGGCCCCCACGAAGTAAATTTAATCGCCCTGCAGCACCATGAGCGGTGGGACGGCCAAGGTTATCCGGGCAAGCTTGTAGGTCAGGCTATTGATATTGGCGCCAGGATTGTATCGGTAGCCGACGCGTTTGAAGCCATGGTCAGCAAAAAATCCTACAGGAATTCCATGATTGGCTATCAGGCGGTAAGGAATCTGCTTTCTGATAATGCGCGTCGTTTTGATCCTGCTGTAATTATCGCATTTACCAAAATAATGGGGATTTATCCTATTGGTTCAATTGTCCGCCTCAATGACAGCTCTTTGGCTAGGGTTGTAAGCATACACGTTGACGCTCCGATGCGGCCAAAAGTCCAAATGCTGACGGACAGAAAGGGAAACGCTCTTAGTATAGGAAGCATGGCAATTATCGATCTTTTGGAGCAAAGAACGTTGTTTATTAAGCAGGCGATAGATCCGGCTGATTATGCCTAAAAGCGCCGGGTTGGGCAAAGCGGGGGAAGAAAAGGCTGCCGCTGCTCTGGAAACTGCCGGAATGAAGATAATCAATAGAAATTACCGGTCAAAAACAGGAGAAATTGATATTATTGCCATTGACGGTGAAACAATCGTATTTGTAGAGGTAAAAGCCTGGTCTGCGTTTGGCATGGAAAACCTGCAATACAGCATTGATAACAAAAAACAAAATAAAATCATTAAAACTGCTAAGTATTTTCTGTCAGAAAATCGAAAATATAGTAATATGGCAATTCGTTTTGACGTTATATTTGTCAGCAATAACAAGGCATCCAACAGATGCCAGGAATCCGAAGGATTCCAATTAACCCATCTTGCGTCAGCCTTCACGGAGAGTGTATGATATTAGAACAGGCTTTGAATTCCAAAATACCTGACATCAGGCTGGAACTGTTACGGCGGCGCGTAAATGATGAAAACTACCTTAATGCCGCTATTCAAAGACTGGCTCTTGTATTGAGTAATGAAATTATGGAAATTAACCATGAAGGCAGGTGTTATGAGCGGCAGCGGAAAAGGCGGAAATAACCGAAAAAATCGTCAACGTTTCTCCGGACGGAGAGATGATTCTCAAAAACATTTAAAGAAACATACCCCGGCAAATGATCAGGAAAATTTATTTTTTGACGGAAAATCAGAGAAGGGCAAAATAAACATATATGAACGACCTCAATGGACGACGCCGGAACTGCCCGCTAATCCTATCACTACTCCGGACTGCGCCTGGTGCGGAAAGCAAATAAAAGATATTACTACCGCTATTTCAGACAAGGAAACAGGCCGCCCTGTACATTTTGACTGTGTGCTTGCGCGGATTGCCGAGTCGGAAAAACTGGAACACAATGACAGCGTTTGCTACATCGGCGGCGGACGTTTTGGAATAATTCATTATACCAATCCTCTTGATACAAGAGAATTCGTTATTAAAAAAATATTTGAATGGGAACCTAAAGATATTGAAAACGAATGGCGCCGCCCGATAAGCGAATATTTTTCGCTTACATAAAAGGATTGAATACTTTTGAATTAACGTAAATAATTATATATGGAGATGTTATGATTGGCGTTATCGGAGCGATGGAAGAAGAAGTAACTTTTCTCTGCGAAATCATGGGAAAGTTTACAAAGGAAAAAATAGGAATATTTGAATTCTTTACCGGAAAAATAGAAGGGAAGGATGTAACGATACTGAGATGCGGCATCGGCAAAGTAAACGCCGCTGTTGGCTGCGCCCTGCTTATTCAAAAATTTGCACCGGACTGCATAATAAATACCGGTTCCGCCGGCGGCATTCATTCAGATCTGAAAGTTGGCGACGCTGTTATATCAACAGGGCTTCTTTACCACGATGTGGACGTTACCGCTTTTAATTACAAGCCCGGCCAGCTTCCCGGGCAGCCTCAGGTTTTTCCGGCGGATGAAAAACTTGTAAAAGCCGCGGAAAACGCAGTTGATCAATTAAAGGCGGAAAATATTCTTCCCTCTTCTTTCACTCACCGCCGAGGCATGATTGGCTCCGGCGACATTTTTATGCATGAACCGGAGCGCATAAACACGGTGCGCCGAATATTCCCCGATGTAGACGCGGTGGAAATGGAAGGAGCCGCAATCGCGCATTGCTGTCATCTTTTTTCCGTCCCCTTTTTAGTAATCCGCGCGTTATCTGACATTGCAGGCACGCAGTCGCCGTTAAGCTTTGATGAATTCCTGCCCATTGCGGCTAAACATTCCGCGCAAATAGTTATGAGAATTATAAAAAATAAATAATCCCGCTCTAAACGGAGGATGTTATGAAAAGTAAAAGAATAGCGGCGTTTTTTTTAACCGCCGTAGTTTTATGCGCGTTATTAGTTACAGGCTGTTTACGCGCAAAAGCGCAAGAGAAACCGAAAACGCAAGACACGCCGCGCATCGAACAGCCGCAAACGGATATGCCTGTTGTTTATATGACGGACAAAATAACTTCAGAAGGCCTGCTTGCCGTTTATAACGCTCTTGGACTGGAAGCAAGCGGAAAAGTGGCGGTTAAAATAAGCACCGGAGAGCCGGGTAATCCCCACTTTCTCTCTCCTTTGTTAATCAAAAATCTTGTTCAGAAAGTGAACGGCACCATTGTTGAGTGCAACACGGCTTACGGCGGAAAACGCGCAAATACCGCCATGCATTATCAAGTGGCAAAGGATCATGGTTTTACGGCAATCGCGCCTGTTGTGATTTTGGATGAAAAATCAGAGATTAATATTCCCGTTACAGGCGGCAAACATTTAAAAGTGGACATTGTAGGCGCGCGTTTTAAGGAGTTTACTTTTCACATAGTACTGTCTCATTTTAAGGGACATGGAATGGGCGGCTTCGGCGGAGCGCTTAAAAACATGTCCATTGGTTACGCGTCATCAGCCGGCAAATCATGGATTCATACGGCGGGAAAAAGCAGAAGCGGCTACGGCGGCGCGCAAAACGACTTCCTTGAATCAATGGCGGAAGCCGCCAAAGCAGTCGCTGACGCAAACAAGGGTAAAATGATTTATATCAACGTGATGAACCACCTTTCCGTTGACTGCGACTGCAACGGCAGACCTGCCGCCCCAACAATGGCAGACATCGGCATACTCGCCTCTCTTGATCCCGTCGCCCTTGATCAGGCTTGCGTCGATCTTGTGTACAAGGCAAAAGACGGCAAAGACCTTATCGCGCGCATAGAATCAAGGAACGGCCTTTTAACAATAAAACACGCGGAAGAAATAGGATTGGGAAACAAGACGTACAGGTTAGTCCGTATTGATGGTTGAAGTTTTAAAGCGCGAATATATTTACATTTGGTACTATTTCTCGATTCAATTTGAACAGATTTTCGGCTACTGGGCAATTGGAATGGCGCTTGGCTCTTTTATTTCTGTATTCGGCAAAGAAAAAATCCACGATATGTTTTCCCGTCTACGTGAGAAAAAACTCGGCTTCCTCGGCGTCATACCCGCGTCGCTTTTGGGGATCGCTTCCCCCCTGTGCATGTACGGAACAATCCCTATAGCGGCGTCATTCGCCGAAAAGGGAATGGAAGAGGACTGGCTCGCCGCCTTCATGATGGGTTCCATTTTGTTAAACCCACAACTTCTTTTTTACAGTGCCGCTCTTGGGGCGGACGCGCTTGTTATACGCTTTGTTATCTGTTTTGTATGCGGCATTGCCGCGGGGGCTGTGATAAGGCTCTTTTTCAAAAACAAACAATTTTTTAATTTCTCCGGTCTTACCGCCCCCGCAAACAAAGACACCGACCCAAACCTCGTATTACGCTTTTTAAAAAATTTCGCCCGCAATGTAAAAGCAACCGCCGGATATTTTCTAATTGGCGTATTACTTTCCGCTCTTTTTCAGCGCTATGTCCCACCCGAAGGCTTCGCAAAACTTTTCGGCGGCACTACCCCCGCAGGACGCGGTTTCGCCATATTAATGGCGGCTACCATAGGCGTCCCCCTGTACATGTGCGGTGGCGGAACCATCCCGCTCCTTCAAACATGGCTGCGCAACGGCATGAGCATGGGCAGCGCGGCGGCATTCATGATTACAGGACCAGCCACCAAAATAACAAACTTAGGCGCGTTAAAAATCGTACTTGGCGTAAAACACTTTTTTTTCTATCTTTTGTTTACGGTAGTATTTGCGTTTGTAGGTGGCATTCTAATAGATTTAATTTACATGACAATTCATTAACCTTTTCTTTTGAATTTTTTCTTAATAGTTCACACAAAGATCACAAAGAAGACAAAGCTCACAAAGGGGAAGAAGGAATTGTTGTCCGAAGGCTATGCGTAAACTTCACGATAAGATAACGGACAAAAACCTCTTCTTCTTCTTTGTGATCTTCTCTTCCTTTGTGTCCTTTGTGAGAAATCTTCTTCTTAGCTTGCGTACTCTGTAATCCTCTTGGGTTTTCCTTTTTTTTATTCAATAAAAAACGACGCATAGAACCCTATGCGCCGTCTTACAATTCGCTCTTTACCTTTTTAAACAGCTTTTTTATTCTCCGCTACGGTGTTTCTATAGGGAAGCTGAATTTTTCGTAACGTATATCGGTTTGATCTCTTAGTTTATAATTTTCATCACCCCAATTGTCCCCGTACTCTTTTACCTGTATAACCAACGCTGAATCGTTGTCCGATACAATTGTAACTTCCTGATACCTGTTATTATATGCGCTGCTATCCGAATTTGGCTTCAAGCCTTCCAGTCTGAAATCCGGCAGTTTTGCGAGGATTACAGAATCGGTTGGTAAGGTATAAATGTTGATATAGGAAAAACTCTTGACTTCTCTTTCTAAAATTCTACCGTCCTGGATTTTATATATTTCTTCATCTGTTGCATCATTGTTGTTTGTTCGTTTGTAGGTTTTTACACCGCTGTTATTACTGAGCAGTGTAATCGTGTATACCTTTGGTGTACCTTCCACACCGTTCTCCAATATAGGTGTAGATTTAACAACCATTAAGCCGGTATCTGAGTCGTATACGTCCTTCGTATCTATACCCAACGGATAATTATTACCGTTGATAATAATAAAGCCATCTGCATAATTCAACCCATTCAGTCCGTCCCTTTTTTTATAATATGTCATTTCTCCGCCGTTTGGTTGCGTTATTTTATATTTTTGTTCATAATTCGTATTGTTTGCATACTTATAAATACTCCATACCGTAGTCGTTTCAGATGTATCATCACCTGCCACTCCGTTTGTGATGGTATATTTGGTTTCTTTCGTTTTTAGCCAGACATCGCCGGTTTGCCACTCAACAATTGGGGCGGTTACAGTAACAGCGGCGCTGGTTTTGCTAACGAAGCCTTGCGCGCTTACGGTTACGGTGTAGCTTCCCGCTTCTGTCGGCGTATATTTGTTTGAATCTGTCCCGACATTGGTTTTACCGTTTTTCCACTGGTAACTCACCGTTTCATTCCCGCTGTATTTTGCGGTTAGTTCAGTATAAATGGGAACCGGACCGGCCGGGTTGATTGTTATTTTTCCCGACAGGTCGGGGTCGGGGACGGGACAGGCGAATAATAAGAACCCTATTACCGCTAAAAACGCGATTATTCCTAATAATTTGTATGTTTTTTTCATAAAAACCCCTCTATATGTTATACCCGATATGTGATACCCGCTCCCTCTTTTGACCGGGAAATCACAAAATTTTTCCTGCCCCTATGGCAGACTTTACTCCAACGGAGTATTATTTTTTAAAAAATTCATGTATAATTATTAACAACATTTTTTATATTTGTGACCTATAATGGGTTCGAATTCGTACAAAAAGGAATAAACTATTATGGATTCCATGTTCTTTGTTGTCTTTTTAACCATTTTATCTTTCCTTACAACGTCCACAGCGGCACAAGCCGGAGAAAACCAATTTTATATTGATTTACAGAAATTTCCGCTGTATGTTAAGGTTGATTTTCGCCCTTCCGACGCTGTTTCTCCCGATTTACAGGACGGCTCATGGCAGGTCAGGGAACAATGGTACGGCGCGGTTATACGCAGACTGGATTTGCCGGGAATGCCGGATCGTATCTTTCTGTCGCCCCGGGGGAGGCCGGAAAAGGAATGGACTTTTGCGGTTCCCTTTACAATGGATGCGTATTTATCGGACAATGAAGCGCCGATAATTCCATGTTTGTATTTGGCGACTATCGGCATAAACTGGGAAATATATCTGAACGGAACTTTGCTCAAAAAAGAAATGCATTTGGCAAACGGACATATTACGGAACAACACTACGAGCGGGATGTTATCGTGCCCATAAACAACAATCTGCTGCAAAAAGGCAAAAACATTCTTGTGTTCCGCATTGTCGGGGATCCAACCGATTATACAACAGGTTTTACATATAAATCGCCTTATTATCTTGCCGATTATGATTTTATAACCCGCAAACATAACGAGATTGCCAAAATAATTATAATATCAATACTTGCCGTACTGGGGATATATCACTTCCTGCTTTTTGCCATTTTCCGTGAAAACCGCTATAGCTTGGCATGCGGATTTTTTACCATTGAAATGAGTTTGTATTATCTTTGGCGGACTCATTGGATAAATCAAATAATCCCCAATTCCGCTGTGGTGCTCAAGTTGGAATATTTTACCGTTTATTTTATAATACTGGCTCTTATGATTTATACGGACAACCTTTGCAATGGTCATTATTCAAACAAGCGTTATTCTATTGTAACAAAAATATACGGCGTTTTTTGTTCGGTTCTGGCGGTAACCAATTTGTTTTTCTCGCGAACTTACGGAAGCGAAGCGGCAGCCGTCTGGCAGATTGTAAGCGTTTTTGCGTTGGTGTGGATATATATTCATAACATTATTTTTCCATTTGCCCGTGAATTGAAAAAAAGCAAAAAGTTTATTGACGCATTGGTTAATACATATCCGGGAAATATGTTATTTGCCGTTACCATTGTCATTCTGACCGGAGCTTTTGATCTTATTGATTCTCTTGCTCTGCATTACTCGCTGGTTTTAACAAGTTACGGTATGGTTGTCTTCGCGCTGTCGATTACATTTATGCTTTTCCGGATGTCCGTCATAAAAAACAGGGAACTTAAAGAAAAAAGCGCTCTGCTGGAAAACGCCGCTAACCCCGCGTCCGCGCGTGAAAAGGTATTTATCTCATACGGTCTAACTGAACGTGAAAAGGAAATCGCCCGATTAATGGTAGAAGGGCTTGATAACAAAGACATCGGCGAGCGTCTTTTAATTTCCAGCGCAACCATTGCGTTTCATGTAACAAATATTTTCCGTAAATTCGGCATTATTGACGGCAAGAACAAAGGACGAGCGATGTTTTTGGTTAAATTGATTAATTAGAAAAACGGCGCATAGAAACCCATGCGCCGTGTCTATTCTCTCTTTATCTCAACTCTTAACCCTCTTCTTTGTGTCCTTCTCTTCCTCTACCTAGCATACTCTGTAATCCTAGTCTCACGGATCATCGTAACCTTAATGCGTCCCGGATAGTGCAGATCGTTCTCGATCTTTTTGGCAATATCCTTTGCCATCTCTCTTGTTTGTTCGTCGTTGACTGCTTCATTGTTTACTATTATGCGAAGTTCGCGGCCTGCTTGAATGGCAAAGGACTTGTCTACGCCGGTAAAGCCGGTGGCTATGTTTTCAAGGTTTTCAAGGCGCTTCATGTAATTGTCCAAGGTTTCTTTTCGCGCTCCGGGACGCGCAGCCGAAATTGCGTCGGCTATTTGTACAAGAACCGCCTCTATGCAGGTCGGCTCAATGTCATTGTGATGGCTCCCGATGGCGTTTATAATCCGCGGATCTTCTCCCATTTTACGCGCCATGTCCATGCCGATTTCCGCATGGTTCAAATCAGAATTTGACTCGGTGCCTTTTCCGATGTCGTGTAACAATGCGGCGCGTTTAGCAAGATCGCGGTTGCAGCCAACCTCGGCTGCCAGCATACCGGCAATTACCGCCACTTCTTTTGAATGGTGGAGTACGTTCTGTCCGTAACTGGTGCGGAAATACAGCCGTCCGAGCGCGCGGACAGCGTCCTGCTTTATGTTGTGAATGCCCATGTCAAAGAGGACTTTTTCGCCCTCTTCAAAAATTTTCTGCGAAATGTCCTTGCTTACTTTAACGACAATTTCCTCAATCCGCGCCGGATGAATCCGCCCGTCAAGAATCAGCCGTTCAAGGGCGATTTTTGCAATTTCGCGGCGGACAGGATCGAAACATGAAATAACAACCGCTTCGGGCGTGTCGTCAATGATTATGTCCGCGCCTGTTAAGGTTTCCAGAGTACGGATATTACGGCCTTCCCTGCCGATAATCCGCCCCTTCATTTCATCGTTTGGCAAGGTGACAGTAGTCACGGTAACGTCGCCCGTAACTTCCGTCGCCAGCCTTTGAATTGTTGTTACAAGGATATCTCTGGCTTTCTTTTCAGCCGCCAGATTGGCTTCCTGCTCGATTTTGTTGATAAGCGATTGCGCATCGTGTTTCGCGTCGTTTTCAAGGTCTTTGATAATGAGAGCTTTGGCTTCTTCGGAACTTAGCCCCGAAATACGCTCAAGCTCGGCGCGATAACGCTGTTCCTCTTTGGAAAGCGCGTCCTCGCGAGCCTGAAAACCTTTTTCTCTTTCTGCGAATAACTGCTCTGTTCTTTCTATCTGAGCGGTTTTTTTATCAATCGCTTCTTCTTTAACTACAACGCGGCGTTCATACCGCTGTAACTCAGCCCTGCGTTCCCGAGTCTCCCTCTCCTGCTGGTTCCGTTCCCGGATAACCTGTTCTTTTGCCTCAAGAAGAATTTCTTTCTTCTTTGCCTCCGCCTCTTTTATTGCATCCTGTTTTATTCTTTCTGCGAACTGCTCTGATGCCGTAAGTTGAAATCTGGCATATAACCATCTAATAATCCAGCCTAAGGTTAACCCGGCAAGAGGGAGGATAATAAACCATATCCACATATTCACCCCTTACCGAAGATAAATTCAAATTCATTGTAAGAATACACTAAATTTGTGTGAGGTGTCAAGGGAAAATGTGGGAAAAAAACGAAAAAGTTCAAAAAGTGATTAAAACGCGAAATTTTGGCAAAAAAGGCTCAAATTTTGAAGGGTTTTTGAAGGGGACAATAGGCTACACGTTAACATTTGCTATTTAGTGATTTTATTCCGTGAGCGTGTGCGGAAAGCCACAGCGGCTCCTTGTGTGGCGAGGGTTGTATTGCCGCACGATTTTATTTGGCATTAATGGTATGTTTTGATGGACACTTTGACGTGGCATTGTTGGACGCACGCCAATGTCGCCGCTGTGGCTTTCCGCACCCGCTCATGGGATTTATTAATTAATTAGGGAAGGATTTACCGGTGAAGCAGAAACCAATGTACTCAAACGGACATCAATATTGTTGACAAATGATAGCAAATATGCTATCATTTACTATGGGTAAGCACGATAAACTTATACAGAAGATTTTCAAGGGTAGTGCTGTTATATAAATGGCTGAAAAAAATTTAGATTATTATTTGGGGCTTCCTTATTCTTATATTATTGAATGGTCTGAAATTGATAAGTGTTTTTTAGGCAGTATTGTTGAGCTTGAACGTAATATGACCTGCGGACAAACTCGTGAGGAAGTATTATCAAACTTGAAAGAAGCGCTTGCTTCTTATGTTACAACAAGTCTTGAGAATAATATGGAAATTCCTGAACCTCTTAAAATAAAGGATTTTAAGGGAAATATTACTTATCGGACTAGTAAAGAGCGGCATTATCAACTTGCTAAACAGGCGAAGTTGTATGGTAAAAGTATTAATGTTTTGATTGATGAGGCGATTGGGGAGAAATTGAAAGCGAGTGTTTAGAGTACTTATAAGGAAGAAAGACGGGCAGACGATCAATCTTGCCTAATATCGCCTTTTATACCTTCCATAGCTTTGATAAGGTGTTTTTCAGTTATACTGTCAAATTTACTAAGTACGTCATCATCATATATTTTCTCGTTATTGTTACAAAAAAGGCGAGCCACCGAAATATCAAGATTACTGGACAATTTTTCAAGTAGATCAGCGGATACAAAAGTTAACCCCCTTTCTATTTTGCTTAAATGCATAATTGAAATATCTACCTTTTCCGATAGTTGTTCTTGTGATAAATGTTGCTTTTTTCGATAATGTTTCAAATTCAGCCCAAAAGCCGTTTTTACGTCCATGTTACCAATTTTAAGACCCTTTTGACCTGAAACAATAGCATTAAAGGCTTATATTAAGGTCAATTTTATAAAAAATAGTAATGTAATGACTATTTTTTGTTGACAACCAAGCCTATAATGGTAAATAATAAGCCTGTAAGGGTGTTTATTATTATTTATGAAAAACATGGAAATTATTATGCTTTTAGGTAAACCTAAAAAAGGAAAAACAGCGTCTCTAACTTTTGTTCACGAAATACTGATTGCCTACGGAGCAGAGACAATTTTAGTTGAGCATATTGGATCAAAAGACCAGAGAGATTTTTCCAGTGTACTGATATATCGGGGAAAAGAAATAAGGATTTTCACTATGGGTGATGTTGAAGATAAAAAATGTGAAGAACAATTACGTAAAGCATTAAATAAGAAAAAATATGATTTCTTTATATGCGCTTGTAATGATGTACACAGCGAATTTGTTAAAAAGGCAACCCAACCACCAATTGAGAAAACCGATGCGAAAACTAACGCCTGTAGCAGGTTAGCGGCAAACTGGTATGACGCAAGCAGAATAATTGAACTGCTTGTTAAAATCATAGGAAAAAGGAGAAAAGCATGAAGAACAGAACAATAGTATTAGTGTTCGTTTTGATGGCGGTACTGTGCGGGACAGCATTCTCGCAAAACGCAAGCGATTTTACGGTGGACGCTCAAGGCGTTATTACTAAGTACTCAGGTTTTGACACCGTAATAGTAATACCTGCAACAATCGGCGGTAAAAAAATTACGGCTATTGGCGATGGAGCGTTCGAAAGAGCCGACCTTACCAGTGTTACAATACCGGAAGGCGTTACTTCTATAGGCGCTTTGGCTTTTCGATACAACAAACTGACCAGTGTAACGATTCCGAATAGCGTTACTTCCATCGGAGTAGAGGCATTCAACGACAATCCTTCCCTTGCCTCAGTTACCTTTTCCGAAAGGGTAGAAACGATTGGAGACAGAGCATTTGATATTAGAGGCAAACCATCGTTCACGCTTGCCGCCAACAACAATGTCGAATTTTCTTCCTACCCAATGTTTTATAGTTATATTGCCAATGACCGCAAAGCAGGAACATACGCATTCTTTGATTTACAATCTTCTCAAAAAGACGCAGATAACTACACATATTACGAGACCCAGTACGGAGCAGTACTAACAAGATACAAGGGAGATTCGACCCGTGTCCGCATCCCGACCAAGATTGGTGGTATAGCGGTAAAGGCACTATGTAAAGGAATTAGTATGTATGATTCCACTTTTAATCAAATCGATGCCGTCCAAATTCCGGAAGGTATCACCTATATTGGAAAAGATACATTCAAAAAAAATCATCTTTCAAGTGTTACTATCCCGAATGGTGTTACATATCTCAGCGGATTTAATGAAAATCAACTTACCAGTGTTACTATTCCGAACAGCGTAATGTACATTGGAAAATCAGCGTTTGCCGAAAATCAACTGACTAGCATTACCATTCCGAACAGCGTTACTACCATCGGCGAAGAGGCTTTCAGTAATAATCGACTTAACAGTATTACCATCTCAAACAGCGTTACTACCATCGGCAATGAGGCGTTCATGAATAATCAATTGGCAAGCGTTACAATCCCGAACGGAGTTACTTCCATTAGCGAACGAGTATTCTTGGAGAATCAACTGACCAGCGTTATCATCCCGAACGGCGTTATTACCATTGGCAAGGAGGCCTTCAGGAATAATCAACTGACCAGCGTCACCATCCCGAAAAGCATTATTTCCATCGGCGATGGAGCATTCAACTATAATAAACTTGCCAGCATTACCATACCCAATAGCGTTACTTTTATTGGCAAGGAAGCGTTTTTAGACAATCCTATGACTAGAGTTACCATCGGCGGCAATGTAGAAGTGAATTATGATTCGTTTTTTTATGATCTCGGTAATTTCTATAACAACAGTGGCAAGGTTGCTGGAACATACGTCCTTGATACAAGTAATAGACGAGGTTCTTGGTCTAGACAACGGTAAGATTACGGGTAACGCAAAGATGTCAGACAACATAAAATATGTTATTGAATAAAAAAAGGAGGCTATAAAATGGCTTATGATAGAGTAAGATGGCAATGTACTTATTGTGGATCTTCACAAACAAGGAATGACGGAAAGCGACCAGATCCTGGAACTTGTGTAAAAAAAGGAAAGACAAGAGATGGAAAATACCTGATATAGTTATTGAGAATAATATAATAAAAATATTTATTGAAAATAAAATAAATGTTCGTTATAAATTAAAAATATCTCAATCGCGAATTTATCCACAGGAATTATTAAAATCAAAAAAAATGATTAAGTTAATTTATTTAATACCAAAGGGTTATAAAGACATCGAAACGATTGAAAAATTAAAGCAAAGATATGATTTTATTTTATTGGTTTATTGGGAAGAATTAATAAAAAAACTGGAAGAATATAATAAGAACAAATGTTCTGAAATACTTACAGAATCAATTATACTTTTCAATAAAATTTTGGGTGCTATTCCCAAAATAAATTTTACAATGGAGGATTTATTATTTATGAACAACATTGAAAATTTTCGGAACGAAATCAACACAATGGGTAAGGAATTGGAATTATTTTCAAATGTTATTTGGAAATTAAAAGAAAATCTGAATCTGAAATATAAACAAAAAGAACCAGAAATTTGTTGTGAAGACGATCAATTTGGTTATTCATTTTATCAAGGACAAGCATATATAGGATATTCATTTGGCTGGCTTGATTCTGAAAAAGCAGAAGAAAGAGAATATGTTTTTAATTTATCTTTTTATAAAGATATTGTAAATGATAAAATTAAATCATTTTCAAAATATCCGTATATTCTTGATGAAGACTATTATTTCTTTAAATTGCCAACAAACATTTTCTCTAATAGTGAAAGAGAACAATTGTTATTAAACTATTGTGAAGATATATTTAAAGAAGTGATAGTATTAAGTTAGGTTAAACGGTCACATTTATATGGTAACGCAAAAGTATCCAACACCATTTTTTAAACGTGATTAAGATGTATGCCCAATAAAATACTTGAGGGGTTTTTGGATGCCGCGAAAGCGGCCTCCTTAAAAAAAGTGCCACGCCCCGTCGCGGTGCTTTTTTCGCCGACAGGACCCCGAGTAAAATCTTTAGGCATACATCTTGCCCTCACTTGATAAAAAAGTGGTAAATAGAGAATTTACTCTTTTCTCTCGTAGTTCGTAGTAAAAATCCCTCTTGATTAAATACAAGAATTATGATAGAATACTGATATATAACATTTTCGGAGGGCTGTATGCCAACAATCAGACCAAGTGCGGATTTAAGGAATAAGTACAATGAAATTTCTGAATTATGCCATAAATATTCAGAACCTGTCTTTATAACTAAAAATGGAACAGGTGATCTCGCTGTAATGAGCATTGAAACGTATGAATTTCTGGCTGGAAAAATTGAGTTGTATACATTAATTGATGAAGGACTTGCTCAAGTTAAAGAAGGGCGCGTCAAACCCATGAAAGGGACAATAAAATCTATTCGAGAAAAAATTAAAAAATGAAGTATTCGTTAAATATTACGGATAGAGCCGAAGAAGATATTTTATCCACAGTAAGATACATTGCCAATGAATTAAAAAACTCTATTGCGGCTAACAATTTATTAGATGAAATTGAAAAACATGAAAAAATACTTGAGGAAACGCCCGGTATTTATCCGTCTGTTCATGATGAATACTTGGCGGAAAAAGGACTAAAATTTGTAACAATAAAAAATTTCCTTATGTTCTTCACAATTAATAAAAAAAATAAAACTGTAACTATAATAAGATTTTTATATGGACGAAGAGATTGGAAAAACATTCTAAAAAATAAAGAAACGTTTGCTTCATCTTGAAGTGTAACAGCATCGGCGATAAGAGAAATGTACGCTGCGACGATAACGCAACAGTGTCAGATACTAGAATTTGGTAGTATCGTTATGCGCAATACCTACGCTAGATATGATGTGAGTAACGCAAAAGTGTTCAACATTTTTTTTAAACGTAATTAAGATGTATGCCTAATAAAATACTTGAGGGGTGGCTAGGAAGAAAACGAGGAGGAGGGGTATACATATTATACTATTTATTCATTTTAAGAGATTCTTTCCTTGTACTTCCGCCAGTATAGTCATTTGCTGTATGGCGATTTTATTCAACCGCAGAAGGCGTTCATTTTGCGGTATACCGTCATTTATTAAAACGGCATTGATATTTTCCATGTTTGATAAACAAATGAGTTCGTTAATGGAGGCGTAATCACGAATATTTCCCTTTTCGTCGGGATTATTATTCCTCCATTCTTTTGCGGTCTTGCCAAATAAGGCAATATTTAATACATCCGCTTCATCGGCATATATTACCGAAGCTTGTTTCGGAGTAAGTTCTTTTGGAATAAGATTTTGTTTAATAGCGTCTGTATGGATATGATAATTTATTTTTGCCAGTTCTCTTTTGGCAGACCAGCCTAATAATTTTTGTTCAGCGTTTTTCAAACGCTGGAATTCTTTGATTAAAAGTAATTGAAACCGTGGGCTTATCCACATACCAAAATGAAACGCAATGTCCTTATGGGCATATGTACCACCATAACGCCCTGCCTTGGCAGTGATTCCTATTGCGCCTGTTCTTTCAATCCATTGCTTTACAGATAGAACGAAGTTGTTACTTCCTGCTGTATTTTTAATTGTACCGAATTCGGTATAATTAAAATTGGGATTAAATAGAACTTCCCATTCTCCAATATACTCAATTGTACTTTTCAGACTAAGCCACTTAATGATAATATGCTCTTCCATTTGGCTGTTCGCTATATCGGTAAGAGAAATATAATCTTCATCACATATTTGAATTATTGATATTTCATTCTTTTGAACCACAATTTTTGACATATCTCCTCCTTAATTATATACTATACAAATATTAAGTTGTTGTCAAGCGGTTTCTTAATAATTTATGCCTCATCGGCTGAGGAGAAATTTTACTCTTATTTTTCTAGGCTTGCTATAGGTTCGTGTAGTTCGTGGTAAAATAGGTAACGCAACAGTGTCAGGCACTAGAATTTAGGCTACATGTTAATATTTGCTATTTATTGATTTTATTCCGTGAGCAGGTGCGGAAAGCCACTGCGGCTCCGGGTGTGGCGAGGATTTAATAGACGCACGTTTTTGTTTGGCATTAGTGGAATGTTTTGATGGACACTTTGACGTGGCATTGTAGGAAGCTCGCCAATGTCGCCGCTGTGGCTTTCCGCACCCGCTCATGGGATTTATTCATTAATTAGGGAAGGATTTACCGGTGAAGCAGAAACCAATGTACTCAAACGGACATCAATATTGTTGACAAATGATAGCAAATATGCTATCATTTACTATGAGTAAGCACGATAAACTTATACAGAAGATTTTCAAGGGTAGTGCTGTTATAAAAATGGCTGAAAAAAATTTAGATTATTATTTGGGGCTTCCTTATTCTTATATTATTGAATGGTCTGAGGTTGATGGATGTTTTTTAGGCAGTATTGTTGAGCTTGAACGCAATATGACTTGCGGACAAACTCGCGAGGAAGTATTTTCAAACTTGAAAGAAGCGCTTGCTTCTTATGTTACAACAAGTCTTGAGAACAACATGGAAATTCCTGAACCTCTTAAAATAAAGGATTTTAAGGGAAATATCACTTATCGGACTAGTAAAGAACGGCATTATCAACTTGCTAAACAGGCGAAACTGTATGGTAAAAGTATTAATGTTTTAATTGATGAGGCGATTGGGGAGAAATTGAAAGCGAGTGTTTAGAGCGTTTTTAATATATGTCTAAAGATTATTAACATGGGAAAATGCTTTTATTGGTACTCATTAATATTTGCTATTTATTGATTTTATTCCGTGAGCGTGGGCGCAAATCCGCACCGGCTCCTGACGTCGTGGCATTAATGGACGCACGCTTTGGCGTGGCCGGTCTTGCGATCCACGCCGTGTGTCGCCGTTGCGCCTTCGCTCATTGAATTTGTTCAATAATTAGGAAATGATTTATTTGTTGGGCAGGGGTATTTTGTTGGGAAGCATTGTTAGAGCCTATCTTGTTTTTTGTGTAAATAAAAATCCCATTATTTTTCCCTTTCTTATTTACACAAAATTTATTGTAAGCTCAACTGGAAAACTACTGGAAATTTGGTTTTTTAAGAAATAAAAAAAATGGAAAATCTATTTACACAAAAATCAGAATACGTCCCATTGTTTAAGCTTGAATGTTATATGACCTGCAGACAAACCTGTATTGAAATCTTCGAAAACATTACCATGTGTGTTAATTCACTCATATCAAATAACGCTTAAAAACTTCCGTCATTGCCAAATTAACATTTCCTTTCATGTCTTTTGATAAATGTTTCAACAATTTTTTATTTTTGCCTATCTCAAGGTTAGTTACAAAAAGTTCGTTTACTTCAACCTCAAGGGCACTGACTATCCTTGACAGCATATCCAGCTGGGGTAGTTAATGCCTCGTTCAATATTACTTAAAAAAAAGTATGGAAATGTTCGCTTTTTCAGCCAAATTTGCCTGAGAAAGACCTCTTATGACATGTAATATTTTGATATTCTTGCATAAAGTGTACTTTTTCGTCTGCCCATAAACAATATTTTATTGAAATTCATTACAATATGTACTATCTAAAAATAGTACACCCAAAAACAATATGTCTAATTATCCTTCTAATAATCCCAGTCCCATTCTCCGCCTGATGTAGGAGGATTGACTTTCCCATTGTAGGATAGATTGTCTCTAGATCCGGATGTCTCTTCTTTTTTCCTCATGTAAGCATCATTGTCGTTATTAACATAGATAGCATGGCCTTTGTTGGTTTGTATGGCTCCTGAACTGTTTCTTACCGCATTGATGTCACTGCCCTCGCCTTTATAGCCAGAAATGCTCCCGCCAGTCTTGGTAAAAACTCCATTTCCAGTCACTGCAACTCCGCCGCCATAGTAGCTGGCGGTATTGCCGGAAATTGCACCACCGCTCATAGCGAAGGTTCCCCCAAACACACACACTCCACCACCATAAGATTCCGGGTTGGTGGATGTATTGCCGGAGATTGCACCACCTTTCATGTTAAAAGTACTGTCACTAACAGTAACCCCGCCACCGTAAGAATAACTGGCGTTTCTAGATATTACCCCGTCTGCCATGGTAAATATTGCGTTGGCGTACACAAAAACCCCGCCACCTGCACCACTGGTATTAGCGGATATTAACCCTTTGCTCATAGTAAAAGTTCCACTGAACACAAAAACCCCGCCACCGCCACTGCTAGCAGTATTGCCGGAAACTTCTCCGTTGTTCATGGTAAAGGTTCCATTTTCAGTCACAAAGACTCCACCGCCATAGGAAGAGTTATTTAATGAGGAAGAGGAAGCGGAAGAAGTATTATTGGAAATTTTACCAGCATCCAAGGTGAATGTTCCTCTTTCATCAATAAATACCCCACCACCATAAGCATTTGAGAAACTGTTGGCTATATTGCTAGATATTTCACCAGCTTTCATGTTGAAAGTTCCTTTCGTATATACCCCGCCACCGTAAGAGGAGGAGGATGAGGAATCGATAAAACCAGGTCCACCAACCTGTTGCGCATACACCCCGCCACCGTAAGAGGAAGAGGAATTGGAGGATGAAGAGGTATTACCTATTATTTCACCATTATTCATGGTGAATGTTCCCCCTTGATTTACGGCCACCCCTCCTCCGTAGGAGGAGTAAGAGGAGTTGCGATAGGGGTAGGAGTTAGAGGAGGTATTGCCGGATATTTCACCTTTGTTCATGGTGAATGTTCCACTTCCATCCACAAATACCCCACCACCATAGGAGTTGCCATATGAGACGGATGAGGTATTGTCATAAATTTTTCCACCATTCATAGTAAAGGTTCCAGCCACATACACTCCACCACCATAGGAGTAGTCTCCATAATGAGAAGAAGAGGAAGAGGTATTGCCAAATATTTCTCCACCACTCATATTGAAGGTTCCAGCTACATATACACCCCCGCCATGAGCTGGGGAGGAAGTATTGCCAGATATTTTTCCATTAATCATGGTAAAGTTTCCCCCACTGTTTACATATACCCCACCGCCTAATGAAGTGGTGTTACTGGAGATTTGCCCACCGTTCATGATCAAGCTGCCACCGGAATTTACTTGGATCAGAGAAGCTTTATTATCGCTCCTTCCCTTCATCACGAGGTTATCACCCAAAACCAGAGTAACGCCGGATTCAACGGTAAACATTGAACCTTTATCGGCAAGAGTGAAGATGACTGACCTTGCTCCCAGTGCCTGTATGGTTATTTTGATATTGTTCTTTCCAGTATAGGAAAGCGTTGTCGGATTAATGTTTTGTTCGCTGTCAACTTCAACCGTATAATCGCCACCGCTTTGAGCGTTCATTGATAGCCACCGCATTTTAGCAATAAAGCTGGAACCTGGAACAAGATCAGCAGCCGCAAGCGGGCTTAAAACAGTCAGGATAATAATCAAGCCAAAAAAGGTTATTTTCATTTTATTTACACTCCTTTTGATAAAAAATATATAATCAATATATACCACAAGGGCAGTTCACGCAATAATCCGCCGTAAGGCTGGGTTGGCGTAGCCAACCATATTTACAAAAGATACCTTCTACGCCAACAGCGCATATTTTTAATTCATTATACATTCTTAAACTCCTTCCCAAAAATAATTACTAACCAGTTGCAAATGTCACATAAAAGTCTGTATATGTTCTTAATTTTCTATGTGCGATTAAGATGTATGCCCAATAAAATACTTGAGGGGTGGCGGCGAAAAAAGTGCCGCGCCCCGTCGCGGTGCTTTTTTCACCGACAGGACCCCAAGTAAAATCTTTAGGCATACATCTTGCCCTCACTTGGTAAAAAAGTGGCAGGTAGTGAATTTACTCTTATCCCTCTTGGTTCGCTCCTTGTTCGTGTGGTTCGTGGTAGAATTCTTTTCGTATAAATCCATGTTTGTTTGCCGTATTAATAATGGTTTCTACAATGGCTTTTTCCGTATCAGATAACGGTATAAATTTATCCGCATTATCTTCAATGGATTGTTCAAAAGCGTCCAATACTATCTGCATATAGATGATAATCCTTTTTCTAAGCAATCTTTTTTATAGGAACAATCTTTTTAAGCTCCGCATTAATTTTTTGTTTTATCAAAGTAGTTTCAATATGTTCCTGTAAACGTAAAAAATACCCTTCCGAAAGACCAAAAAGACGGGTTAGTCGCAAGTCAGTATCAACCGTAATTCCTCTACGCTCATTCACAATATCTGTAATACGGCTGGGAGCCACACCTATGGCTTTTGCAAGAGCATTCTGAGACAATTTGTACGGTTCCATAAATTCCTCAAATAGAATTTTCCCAACATGATCCATTTTTATATGTTTATTTTTCATATTCTGTATTCTAAGAATACAATTATTATTTATTATAAACAAGTGCACACGCAATAATTTCGTAAAATCTTTAGGCATACATCTTGCCCTCACTTGGTAAAAAAGTGGCAAGTAGAAAATTTACTCTCATCCCTCTTAGTTCGCTCCTTGTTCGTGTGCGCACTGTCGGCTGCCTAAAGGCAGCCTTGCTTTTATTGTAAACAACGGCGTTTATTGGTGCTACGCTGTGCGGCATTAATGATCTACACGGCTACGCTGTGCGTTTATTTAGCGCGTAGTAAAAAATCCTTCTTGATTAAATACAAGAATTATGATAGAATATTGATATATAACATTTTCGGAGGGCTGTATGCCAACAATCAGACCAAGTGCGGATTTAAGGAATAAGTACAATGAAATTTCTGAATTATGCCATAAATATTCGGAACCTGTCTTTATAACTAAAAATGGAACAGGTGATCTCGCGGTAATGAGCATTGAAACGTATGAATTTATGTCTGGTAAAATGGAGTTGTATACATTAATTGATGAAGGGCTTGCTCAAGTTAAAGAAGGACATGTCAAACCCATGAAAGGGACAATAAAATCTATTCGAGAAAAAATTAACAAATGAAGTATTCGTTAAATATTACGGATAGAGCCGAAGAAGATATTTTATCCACAGTAAGATACATTACCAATGTATTAAAAAACTCTATTGCGGCTAACAGTTTATTAGATGAAATTGAAAAACATGAAAAAATACTTGAGGAAACGCCCGGTATTTATCCGTCTGTTCATGATGAATACTTGGCGGAAAAAGGACTAAAAAGTGTAACAGCATCGGCAATAAGAGAAATGTACGCTGCGACAGTCAGGCTTTCTGTTTCGACAAGTACAAAGGTATTTGAGATATGATTTTCCTGATGTTTCAGAGCATCTTGTTTTAGAAAAAGAGTATATTCATTGATATTATCGCCGTTAAATTCATCAATACGGTGGGTAATGTTTAACTTCTCAATAAAAAAATAATTACTATAATTTTCAGGAGTAATAAGAATTATTTAAAAACCGAACCGAAACATTGGTGGAGTCGTTTCATTCGGGTTATTTGAATTTCAGTAGGAGGCGTAAGAGCAACTTGCCACATTTTCTTCCAGTCAGACAGATCTTCCACGACAGTAACGCAAACAGGTTTTATTTTGTTACCTTTACCTTTATGTGTTTTAACTGCCATAAATACCTCTAGTGGCATTATAAATATAACCAATTTTTAGCAGTTTTTCAGTCTTCTAGGAGTCTTTAGGCATACATCTTTTTCCCACATGCACTTTATGGTATTTTCTACCGTAAAATACTATTATTTTCAAATTATTATCAACATCCCATATTATCCACACTTTAAAAAAAATAAATTTTATTAAATTTAATATTGACAAATATTATTAATTAATATTAAATATTAATTAATAGTTATTATCATTAAGGAGATTTAACAAAAGTGAATGAAATGCGGAATACAGTTCAGCGGCAAATAGTCCTGGATTCATTAATTAAACTAAATTCACATTCCAATGTTGATGAACTATATACGGAAATTAAAAAGTATCATCCGTCAATCAGCAAGACAACAGTTTACCGCAATCTCAGGCAGCTTGCAAAAACAGGGGTTATTCGCGAGGTTGCGCTGGCGGACGGGCTTGAAAGATATGATGAACACCCTTTCCGCCATTATCATTTTAGATGCAGAAGTTGCGGAAAAATTTTCGATTTGGATACGGAATATATCGAAGGAATAGATGACATAATTCAAAAGAAATACGGCTTTCAGGTTGATGAACACGAGCTTGTGTTCAGAGGTTTTTGCGATAAATGCGGAAAAACCAAAAAAATTAAGGAGGATATGTGATGCGAAAATTTTACTTAAATTAATGCTTGAAAAAGCGACGCCGGGTTTTCCAAAAGACGCGGCGGATTTATTGCTTAACAAGCTTAAAAAATCATTTTAGAAGGAGAAGAAAATGGCAAATTTAAAAGGAACAAAGACTGAAAAGAATTTGCAAGAGGCGTTTGCCGGCGAAAGCCAGGCAAGGAACAAGTACACATACTTTGCAAGCAAAGCAAGAAAAGACGGCTACGAGCAGATTGCGGCTATTTTTGAAGAAACCGCAGGCAACGAAAAGGAACATGCAAAGCTCTGGTTCAAACAGTTATGCGGGGGCGAAATCCCCTCAACAGCGGACAATTTAAAAGCCGCAGCAGCAGGCGAACATGGCGAATGGACAGAGATGTACAAACGTATGGCTGACGATGCCCGCGCTGAAGGCTTTAACGACATCGCGTTTCTCTTTGAATCGGTAGGAAAAATTGAGAAAGAGCATGAGGAGCGCTACCTTAAGCTGCTCCAAAATGTACAGGACGGCGCCGTCTTTGCAAAAAAACAAAAAACCATCTGGATCTGCCGCAACTGCGGTCATATCACAGACGGTGAAAGCGCGCCGAAGAAATGTCCTGTCTGCTCGCATCCTCAAAGCTACTTTGAGCTGCGTGTTATAAACTATTAAAGAATACGGGATATTTGTTGTTTGCAATAATCTTAACTTCTTTAAGTAAACGGTAACAGCGGCAGTCAAGAGGAGTTATAAAAATTCCTCTTGACTGAAATTCAAAACTGCTTATATCTTAAACTCACTGCCTGAACAAACTTTTCTAACCATTTTATTATTCACTGCTTGCAGATGATTCTATTTTATGTCACCTCGTTTAATACATCAGCATCAAAAATTGCCAGCATTTTACTATTACCAAAAATTGTGGCATACTTCCTTGCGCTGACGCCAAGAGCGTCTTTAATATCAGGGTCAGCCCCGGCCTTAAACAACATTTCAACAATTTCTTCATCCCCCTCGCCTACAACTACAACCAGCGCGGTCTGTCCGTCCTTGCTCTGAATATTCACATCCGCTCCGGCTTCAATAAGAACTTTTATCATTTCTTTGTTTTTTTCAAGAGCGCTGTCAAAAAGAGCGGTAGAACCTCTGTCCTCGTCAATGAGATTCACTTGAGCGCCGGAACGGAGCAGAAGCTCAAGGGTATTTAAATGCCCGTTTCTTGCGGCAATACTAATCAAGGGAACTCCTTTTTTGTTTTTTGTATCGGGCGAAAAACCCGCGGCGAAGAAGAGAGAAACTTCCTCTTCTTTACCTTCGGCGACACACTGGGCAAGAGCGTCGTTTGTCGTGGGAACGCCCCTGTCAAGCAAGGCTTGCCTGGCATGATTTGTTTCCAATACGACTTCATTTTTTTTGAAAGTTTCATATTCATCTATGAAATAGTTATGCAATTTTGTTTTAGTACTAAAGAATTTGAAGCAAAAAGCAAATACATCGGGAATACTTTCGATGGCGCTTTTCCCGAATACAATAATAGGAATATGTGAACCGCAGAAAAAACCCGCAAGAAAATCTATCCACCCCGGTCCAAGCGCCGAAAAAATCGCAACATGGGTGAAATTTTCAATGGTTCTCAGCCCTTCATCCTTCTTATTAATAAGAAGCGTTTCCGAGGGAATATCTGTTTTTTCAAGGAAAGACAAAAACTGTAAGGCTTTTTCTTTCTCTTTTTTCATACAAATAATAAAAACATTCACTTTCCTTCCTCCTACATCCTGAATTCACTGCCTAAATAAACTTTTCTAACCATCTCATTATTCAGAATAACATCTTTATCCCCTCTTGCAAATATGTTACCGTCCGCGATGATAAACGCCTCGTTTGTAATTTCCAGAGTATCGCGGACATTGTGGTCGGTAATAAGAATACCTATTCCTTTTTTTGCAAGTTGGCGGATTATTTGCTTGATTTCGTAAACCGCGATGGGGTCAATTCCGGCGAAAGGTTCGTCTAACAGCAGGAACTTCGGCTCTGTAGCAAGAGCGCGGGCGATTTCTGTGCGGCGTCTCTCTCCGCCGGAAAGAGTATAGCCTAACTGAGAGCGTATGCGCCCGATACCGAACTCATCTAAAAGGCTTTCCAATTTTTCTTCTTTTTCATAATCTTCAATATCTTGCCGGCTTTCCAGAATAGCCCATATATTTTGTTCAACGGTAAGTTTGCGGAAAATTGACGCTTCCTGCGGAAGATAGGCAATGCCCATCCTAGCGCGGCGATACATCGGCTTTTGAGTTATGTCAACGCCGTCCATTGTCACATAACCCACGGTAGGCTGATAGAAACCAACAATCATATAGAAAATTGTTGTCTTACCCGCCCCATTAGGGCCTAGAAGTCCGGCTACTTCGCCGTTCTTCATTGTAAAATTAACGCCTTTTACAACCAGTTTTTTCCCGAAGCTTTTAAATAAATTGGAAACACCTAATGTATGTTCCTGTACTTTTGGCGCGGGTTTTTTCTCACTTGTAACTTCAATGGCAAGCGGGGTTTCAATTTCTTCTTCATTGTCGGCATTATATCTTGTTAATGCCGATGTTATGATTGCGGCTAAAACATCAGGGGGGATTTTTGTATCCGGGACGCTCTCCTTTGTTAAAACTTTTGTTTTTGTCATAAGATTAATTCATTATTGTTCCGGAAACGGTTCCTTCCATAATAACGTCGTCCGTGTCTAAATCCACACGGATTTTATCCGCGCGGAATTCATCGTCCTTTTTGAATACTATCGGAAAACCTGAAAGATCGAGTAATTTTTCCTTGCGGCGGTAAATTGCGTATTCAGAACGGCAGACCATGTCGTCTTTGAACAGGCGCACGTTAATTTGAAAAACAGCAATTTCTTTTTTATCATCATATTCAAGCCATCGCGCTCTTGTTACAATCGAGTTTTCCCTGTCCTCTAAAGATGAATTGCCTTCAAGCAGCGCGATTTTTAATTTGCGGTCGTAACGGAGTTTGTCCGTAAGAAATAAAATATCCTTGTCTTCCTCATGTCCCCATACATTGCCTGTACACACGATAAATTGGTTGTCTTTTCCCTGTATTTCTATTCTATCGGCGCGTAACAGCAGATTGTCAGAGCGGACTTCCGCATTCCCGACTAAAATTGTCGTCTCGCTGCCTAGCGCTTTTGAGCCTGACACTTTGTTCGCTTTAAATGTTAAAGTGTCAGAGTTAATGTATTGAACGCAAAATAACAGTAAAAATGTTAAACATAAACAGCGCAAACAAATATATTGATATTTCTTTTTTTTCTGTACAAGTTTGTGAAGATTTGCCGTTAATGTTTTACTATTATTTACCATCGGCCGCTTCCTGTCCTTCATTTACTTCATCGTCTTCCTGAATGTAAGAGCCGCTTACATCGCTAATAAATTCAAATGTGCGCCTGCGCGCGTCTGCGGTAAGGCCCGTGCCTGTAAAATGCGTGCCGTTTTCACGGTAAATATTTACTTCGTCTTCCGCTCCTGATGAAAAAATATGAGTCTCATCTTTCCATTCAAGCTGGTTTGTTTCGATAATAATATCTTCGGATTCAACTTCGATTCTTACTCCGTTTGTCATCTTAATATCACCAGAAATAATATCTACAGAAGCATTTCCCGCGTTTCCCATTGTGTTTACTTCGCTGCCCTTTTCTCCATATTGTTTAAATATAAAGTTTTCAAGCTTCATTATGCCTTGTTTTTCGTAACGTTCAGCCCGTTCAGCCTGAACTTTCGCTATAGGGTCTGCCGACCTTACGCGTATATATTCTACATTTATCATTATTAAATCGGGTTGTTCTCTTTCTGAAGACTCTGTTTCCCCATAATCAAAAGTACATGACAACGTTATGAGAAATATTAATATGCAGACTGCCCCGTACACGGGGTTTATTCTTTTTTTCATTTGAACTTCTTAACAGCGGCGATAAAATCCCTGAACAGGGGAGCCGCCGCGGTTGGTTTGGATTTAAATTCAGGGTGGAATTGAACGGCGACGCCCCACGGATGATCAGGCCATTCAACACATTCAACCAAAGAGCCGTCGGAATTAAAAGCCGCAAATATAAGGCCGGTTTTTGTCATTTCGCCTCGGTACTGATTGGTAAATTCATAGCGATGGCGGTGGCGTTCCATTATGCGCTTTTCGCCGTATGCCGCTAAAATATGAGTGCCGTCTTCGTTTATGGTTTCCATCGCGCCAAGACGCATGGTACCGCCGTAATTTTTCACATTAACCTGTTCCTCAAGAAGACTCACAACAGGATGCTTCGAGTCGCGGTTAAATTCACTTGAATCGGCGTCAGCCCAATTCAGTACATTGCGTCCCCAATCAATAACCATTATTTGCATACCAAGACAAATTCCCAGATACGGAACTTTGTTTGTCCTTGCCCAAGCCGCCGCTCTTACCATGCCGTCGATACCTCTCTCTCCGAAGCCTCCGGGAACCAGAATACCGTCAACCTGATACATACAGTTATTGGCGGAATCGCCGCGTCCTAAAATTGTGTTAATGTTTTCAGTTTCTTCAAGTTTTGACGAGTCAATTTTTACAAGCTCCATTTTTACGCCGCATTCAAGGCTTGCATGAAACAGCGCTTCATATAACGACGTGTAGGTATCATGCAGTTCCATATATTTTCCGACAACGCCTATACGCACTTTTCCCTTACGCGCCGTAAAATGCTCCATCACGGAGTGCCACGGGCGCATGTCGGCATGGCGGCTTTCAACGCCCATTTTGTTCAGGATTACCTGATCAAGTTTTTGGTCAAAGAAAACTATCGGTATTTGATAAATGGTCGTATCAATGTCCGGTGAAGTAAACACCGCGTCAATGTCAACATTGGTAAAAAGCGCGATCTTCCGCCGTGTCGCTTCTTCCAGCATAACCGGAGCGCGGCAGATTAAAATATCGGGCTGTATTCCCATTTCCTGCATTGACTTTACGGAATGTTGGGTGGGCTTTGTTTTTAATTCGCCGCTTGCCACTTCTGGAATTAAAGTTAAATGTACGGAGATGGCGTCGCCTTTATTTTGTTCGTGAATAATTTGACGGGCTGCTTCTAAAAATGGAATAGATTCAATGTCCCCGACAGTTCCGCCGATTTCTATGATAACGACATCGGTGTCGTTTTCTTCTTTAGAAACAGCCAAAATGCGGCTTTTTATTTCGTCGGTGATGTGGGGGATAACCTGCACGCATCTGCCAAGGTACTGCCCTTCTCTTTCCTTGCGGATTACCGATTCATAAACCTGTCCTGTTGTTATTGAGTTTGCCTTGCTCAGGCGGCCTTTTGTAAAGCGGGCATAATTGCCCAGATCAAGGTCGGTTTCCGCCCCGTCGTCGGTTACGTAGACCTCGCCATGCTGATATGGGCTCATTGTCCCCGCGTCTACATTGATGTAAGGGTCGCATTTAACCATTCGGACATTAAGTCCCCTGCTTTCCAGCAAGGCTCCTATTGAAGAAGCGGCAACCCCCTTCCCCAAACTGGAACAAACGCCGCCCGAGACGAAAATAAACTTGTTCATGTAATACAATTATCGTGTATTTTGCGGGGAGATTCAAGTAGGGTAAAATCGCAAGATTTTCTCACAAAGGACACAAAGAAACAAAGAGCACAAAGGGGGAAAGAGGGGTTTTTGTCCGAAAGCTATGCGTATAGTTTACGATAAGATAACTGACAAAAACCCCTGATTTTTCTTTATTGAGCATGAATAATGGCTTCTTGCATAGTTAAAATAATTAACTAAAATAATAAGGAAGAAATGAAAACTTTATGGCGTATAGCAAAGGAGGCTGTCAGATATAAAGGCTGGCTGTTGTTGGCTATTTTTGGCACTCTTATGCTTACAACAGTCAATCTGATTACTCCAAGAATCATGGCTTCTATGACAGGACTTGTAGCGGCCGGCATGACGCAGGAAAATTTAGTCACCGTACTGCGGATGGCGGGCGTATTGCTATGTCTTTTCCTGATACGCATCCTGTTCCGGTTTTTATCCAATTACTGTTCGCACAGGGCGGCGTGGCGGCTTGTGCTTGAACTGCGGATGAAAGTTTATAACGCTATTCAGTCTTTTTCCATGGACTATTTTCACAACAAGCAAACAGGCGAACTGCTGAGCCGCGTAATGAATGATGTCGCGACTTTTGAATTGATATACGCCCACATCACTCCCGATATTATAACAAATTTCGTTACCCTTACAGGCGTAACAATTATTCTATTTAATTTAAACGCGCGTCTTGCGCTTATCACCTGTATACCAATTCCGTTTATTTTGTTATCGGGCTGGTTTTTTATCCGCAAAGTGCGTCCCAACTTTCAGAAAACACAGAAATCGCAGGGAGAATTATCCGCGCAGTTACAGGATAATTTATCAGGTCTTCAGGAAATACAGGCTTTTGGCCGCCAAACTTACGCGTCTGAAAAAGTTTTAATCAAGGGCAAAGATTTTACAAATAATATGCTTCGCGCATTAAAGTTAAGCGCCATATTTCATCCCAGCGTGGAATTTTTAACTTCCATTGGCAGTGTTATTGTCGTCGGCTTCGGAGGATTTTTGGCTTATAAGAATCAACTTTCTGTTTCTGAAGTTGTCGGTTTTCTGCTTTACCTTGCCCTTTTTTACGCGCCGATTACAGGAGCCGCCCAGCTTATGGAATCCGCCCAGCAATCGCTTGCCGGAGCGGAGCGCGTGATTGAAATTTTAGACGCGCCGCGAAGCGTCAAGGATAGCCCCACAGCCAAATCAATCGGAAAAGTGAAAGGACAAATTACTTTTGAGAATGTCAATTTTTCCTATATACAGGACGTTCCTGTTCTTTGTGACGTATCGTTTGAAATTAAACCCGGGCAAATGGCGGCGTTTGTAGGAGCGACAGGCGTTGGAAAAACTACGATAAGCAAACTTATCTCAAGGTTTTATGATCCGACAGGCGGCAAGGTATGCCTTGACGGACACGATCTGCGGGAGATTACTTTGGAAAGTCTGCGCAGTAATATCTCTTTAGTTTTACAGGATACGTTTTTATTTAACGGAACTATCGAAGAGAATATCGCGTTTGCAAGGCCTGACGCTTCGTTTGAAGAAGTTAAAATGGCGGCGCAGACAGCAAGGATACATGAAGACATAATGCAGATGCCCGAAGCCTATCAAACGCAGATAGGGGAACGCGGCGTTAAGTTGTCTGGCGGTCAAAAGCAGCGCATAGCGATAGCAAGGGCGATACTGTGCCGCGCTCCGGTGCTTATTCTTGACGAAGCGACCGCGTCTGTTGACGTACACACCGAAGAGCAGATACAACAGGCAATTAATGAAATAGCCGGAAGCCGCACAATTGTAACCATCGCGCACCGGCTGTCTACCATTCGTAACGCGGATGTAATTTTCGTTTTTGAAAAAGGGCGGATTGTACAAGCGGGGAGTCATGATGAGTTGATTGAGCAGGATGGGCTTTATCGGAGTTTATGTAGGACGAGTAAATAGTAGGGGGTTTACTCGAAAAAATTCTCACACAAAGAACACGGAGGAAGATAAGATCACAAAGAGAGAAAAGATGATTATTTATGAATAGATCTTTATTTGCCGACTTGATTGTGTCGATTCACTTTGTCTATGTTATATTCGTTGTTGGCGGGCTGTTTGTAATTATACTTGGCGGCTTTTTACGATGGCGTTTTGTCAAAAATTTCTGGTTTAGGGCAATCCATCTTGCAATGATCCTGCTCGTTGTTTTTGAAGCTTTATTTGGAATCTCATGCCCTTTAACGGATTGGGAATATGAACTCCGTATTGCGGCAGGACAGCAAAATGCCAGCGGTGAGTCATTTATCGCAAGGTTGATTCATCTGTTGATATTTTATGAGTTTCCGCAAATTGTATTCACAATTAGTTACTGCGTTTTTGGGGTAGCAGTTTTATTGACGTGGTGGTTGATTCCGCCACTTTTTCCGTGGAAGAAGAAAACTTAAGCATAATCCCCTTTTTTTATAAAGAATTTTAGACTATACTTTATAATGTCATGGTAAACAATGAAATAATCGCAATAAAAGACAGTATATTGAAAACTGTGGGTGATGATTGTGAAAAAATCATCCTTTTCGGTTCCTACGCTTATGGGATACCCAGAGAAGGCAGCGATTATGATGTCTTTGTTATTCTTAAAGATGGGACTGAAAAACCTATCTTGGTTTTACAAAATATATACCGAGGCTTAGCTCAGAATCCAAATTACAAGGCTGTTGATGTCCTTGCAAATTATAAAAGCCGCTTTGAAGTAAGAAGCAAACTGCCAACTATTGAGAAAACTATTGCACAAAAAGGAATCGTCCTATATGACCACGTTTGATTTGTCAAAAGAGTGGCTCCGATACGCAAAAAGCGACCTTAATACCGCTAAACATATGTTTAATGATGTTAACCCAAAAGAAACTGAAATTTCATGTTATCACTCTCAACAATGTGCCGAAAAATCTCTTAAAGCCTACTTAATAGTAAGTAAAAAAGAATTTCCATTTATACATGATATGGTGGAATTAATAAGTCTTTGTATTTCTCTGGAAACGTGTTTTTCAACGATTCAGCCATATTGCGTTTCACTAAATCCTTATTGTGTTCAGGTACGTTATCCCAATGAATTAGCTGTTGATGACAACATGGCTAGACAAGCCATTGATAATGCTGAAAAAGTTTTTAAGTTTTGTGAAAAGATAATAAATGATATGTGCCATACACCACATTGTGGTGACTGAAGTCAGGGTATGTCTTCAATAGCCGACTTGATTGTGTCAATTCACTTTGTCTATGTTATATTCGTTGTTGGCGGACTGTTTGTAATTATACTCGGCAACATTTTACAATGGCGTTTTGTCAAAAATTTTTGGTTCAGATCAATCCACCTGGCAATGATTCTACTTGTTGTTTTTGAAGCTTTATTTGGAATTTCATGTCCGTTGACGGATTGGGAATACGAACTCCGCGTTGCGGCAGGACAGTAAAACGCCAGCGGTGAGTCATTTATCGCAAGGTTGATTCATCTGCTGATATTTTATGAGTTTCCGCAAATTGTATTCACAATTGCTTATTGTGTTTTTGGGGTAGCCGTTTTATTGACGTGGTGGTTGATTCCGCCACTTTTTCCGTGGAAGAAGCGGGAAAAAATTTAATAACGATTTACAATCTATTTTTTTGAATATTTTTCATAAAATTTTATTAACTCTCCTTTCTTTGTTTCACCTTTTGCTACATCCATTATTTTATTGTATAATATTTCATCTTTGCAATTAAATTCATACCCATTTATATCCAAAAATACCAATGAACTTGCCAATGCAACTCTTTTATTTCCATCAATAAACGGATGATTTTGACAAATATGAAACGCATAAGCGGCTGCCATTGCCGGAATTGTTTCATGCAAATATCGCCCTTCAAAACTTGATTCCGGCATATAGATCGCCGAACTCAATAAATTGATGTCCCTAATACCGTATATTCCGCCATAATTTTTTATTTGATCGTCCAATATGAGCAATACTTCAGATAATGTCAAAAATTTAATCGTCTTCATTCGCCAAGCCGTCTTAAAACAGCACCATATTTTTTATTTATTTTTTCCAGCGAATGTATTATTTTATTTTCCTGATTATTTTCAATTTGGGGCGATAATATTAAATTTTTACCATCAGTACTTAGTTCAAAAGTTGTTTCATTGGTTATATTTAATATTTCCATAATAGGTTTATCAATTACCAAAGCAACGCTATTCCCATGTTGTATCAATTTTTTGACCATAATTTACCTCTATTTTATATTGTATACATATTGTGGATACTTGTCAAGAGGCATTTCAGAGTCTTATGGCAAGGCGACTTGTGCAATTAGAACAGTAGGGATTTTTTTTGAAAATATTCACACACGCCAAATAAACGCACGGCATAGCCGTGTGGATCATGAGTGCCGCATGGCGTAGCACCAATAAATGCCGCTGTTTACAGTAAAAGCAAGGCAGCCTTTAGGCTGCCGACAGTGCGCAGATCACGAAGGGACAAAGAACACAAAGAAGAGAAAATCACACAGAGATGTAAAGAGAATCTACTCCTTTGTCCAAATTGGTCCGCGTTTTACATATGTTCCTCCCGCTCTGTTTTGACTTATCCAGAAGTTGACAAAAGCTTCTTCAAAATTATCTTTTAGAATTTTTTCATCCATTTTCGCTGGAATGGTAATACGGGTGAATGTGGTGATTTTAGTGACGATCCATTCATAATTCCAACTATAATCATTAAAAGGCTCTGAGATATTCCCATTTGCAAAAGAGGTAAGAATAATAATGGTTTTTATTGGATTACCTGCAAATGCTCCCTCTGTATGATTTGAACCTGAATACTCCGGATCGCCATACATCCATGAGCCAATAGAGGTAACACTATTCGGAATAGTTAACGACTGTATTTGATTATTCGCAAACGCTCCACCTGAGATTGTTTTTAAGGAAGACGGTAAATTATTAAGTTCTGTAATCTGATTATATCGAAAGGCTGAAGAACCAATGTTCTGTAATCCCGTACCAAAAGTTATTTTCTGTATTTCATTATTATAAAAGGCTGCTGCCCCGATTTCCTTTAAAGATGACGGCAGATTCAATTCTACAATCATGTTTCCTAAAAATGCGTAATCTCCAATAGTCTGTACCCCCTTACCAAAAGTTACATTTTTTAAACCGATATTATTAAAAGATTCTTTTCCAATTCTGGTTACAGAATCAGGAATAATGATTTCGGTTAACAGGCAACCAGAGAAAGCGTAATCTCCTATAGTTTTTAAGCCTTTCCCTAAAGTAACTTTTTGAAGTTCTTTATTACTTGAAAAAGCGCCGCTATAACTACCATCTTCAATGGTAACTACTGTATCAGGAATTACCACGCTTATAAGCCCTTTGTTTTGAAATGCGCTGCTCCCGATAATGGTTACTTTTAACCCATAGAGCTTATCAGGTATTACCACATTTCTTGCAGTGCCTTTATATCCAGTAATGGTAAGGGTATTGTCGGCATTCTGCTTTACATCAAAATCATCATCTTTCACCGGCTCCGCTTTTATATCACTTGCAGACTGTCCGTTTGCGGCGACTGCACCCGTTATAAAAAGCAATACCGCAATTCCCATAATTACGATTCTGTGATTAATAAATTCTTTCATTTTGTTTTCTCCTATTTTTTTCAAAATTAGTTTTTTTCCTACAATAATTCATTTGTTGGATTTTTTATTATTTCCCGGCAAACACTGTCAGGTACGGGAGTTCCCGGATGATTCTGTATGGCAATAAGTGATTGAGCAATGTTTTTAAGTCTTTTTCGTCCCTTATCGCTGATACTTTTCAAACCTGAGTAGATAAGAGATAAACTCTCACTATCAAAGGTGTGGTAATTTGATAATATCATAGATGTTATAATAACATCATAGATATAATATGTCAACCATTATTTATTAAAAAAAACCACTTTGCAGGTAAATTAACGCTTATTTTCTTTATCTTGTTATCTATGATGATATTTGTTAAACTATGGTGATGACGGTAAATGAGCGGTTAGCCTATGCCAGAAAGAAACTGCACATGACCCAAGCCCAATTTTCCGAAAAAATTTGCGTTAGTACCGGTTTTTTAGGATCAATGGAAATTGGCGACCGTAAAGTGAATTCCCGCATGATCAAACTCATCAACCTTACCACAGGGATAAGCGCAAAATGGCTGGAAACCGGAAAAGGGGAAATGTTTGCCAGTGAGCCAGACAGGGAAATTGAGGAAATTGTCAACCTTTACCGCCAGTTAAATCCCTTCTTTAAAGGCTATTTTAAGCGGCAGTTACTGGAAATTATTAATTACGAAAATAGTACCCGAGTGACAAAAAATAAATAATGAAAAACCATTTTTAAAAGTCTATTGACAGAATATATCAAATATGATATATTTAAAAATATGGAATATAAAATAGAACTCTACGAAAATATTGACGGCAAAACGCCTGTTTTAGAGTTCATTTTATCTTTAAACCCTAAACAGCAAGCTAAGATATACAGAGAGATAGATTTGTTGGAAAAATTTGGTAATGAATTACATTATCCTCATGTGGATACTATTAAAGGTAAAAAATACAATGGGTTATGGGAATTAAGGATAGAATTAACTTCAAATATTTTTAGAATATTTTATTTTTTACCTGAAAACAATAAAGTAATATTGTTGCACGGGATAGTAAAAAAGAAACAAAAAACACCAAAGAAAGAATTAAATACAGCATTAGATAGAATGAATGAATATTTACGGAGGGAAAAATTATGAAGTGGAGTCAAGCAAAATCTATTATCCTTAAAAATGAGGCTGTAAAAAATGAACTCAAAATGAATGAAGCCGAATATAAAATTATTGAGGAAATAATTATGGCAAGAAAAGAAAAAAAATTAACACAGAAAGACTTGGCTGAATTAATTGGAACAAAACAGTCTAATATTTCCAGACTTGAAAGCGGGAACTATAATCCTTCTTTGGATTTTCTTAATAAAATTGCATTGGCAGTAGGAAAAGAATTAGAAGTAAGAATGGTATAAATCAATAATTCCATTAGTTTTTACGAAGCGTCATAAAAAAACAATGATTAAACACTATAACTCCCCCAACACTCCCGCCAGCTTCGCCTCTTCTCCGTCAGAGAGTTCTCCGGGAAGGATCAACGGGAAGGACTGAGTGGGCGGCAAAAGAAAGCCCGCTTCCAAAAATTTTTCGAACAGCGCGTTCCATGCTGCAGGTTTTTCTTTCAATTCAAGGTAAGTGCCGCGCCGCAGCCAGAGGCTGTTTTTTAAAACTTTTTCTACGCGCTGTAATTTTGGGGCTGCCCTATCCGGCGCGGCGAGCAGGTCGTACATTCCACGCGCGGCGGTGGAAAGCAAAACAGGGGGAAGAATGTCGCTTTCCGGCAGATTGGCAAGTTGGGTTTCGGATTCAACGGCTGCTATGCACAAACCGAGCGGAAGACCGCCGCGCCAGAGTTGAATGCCGGGGAGTACGGGGATAAGAATAGGCGAGTTTTCCGTCACCGTGAATGGGGATGCGGGGTCGGTAAAAGGGCGCCAGAGTTTGGCGTCTCCGTTGTTGAAAAGTAGGGATAACTCCTGTGGCGGCGCGGCGTAGAGGCGGAAGAAGCGTTTCGGGAAAATTTTTGACAGGGCTTTCAGGTAACGGGCTTCGGTAAAGTGGGGGAAAGGCGCATATAGGCCTCTGCTTGCGGTGTTTTTCAGTTCGCGGAGAATGTTTGGAGGCGTGTGACCCAAGACTGCCGCGCCGCCGTTTAGCCAAAGATCTATTAAACGTTTGCCGTTGGATAAATAAAGACGGTAGCCCCTTGCGCGAAGTACTGTGGGGATTTTTCTTAACAGACAAAAATCGTCTTTATTTTCCATATCTGCTATTTTATACTTCTTAGCCTTTTTGTCATAGTCAAAATATTTACCACGAACCACACGAGGGAACGAAGAGATCTACCACGAACCACACGAACCAACACGAACCAAGAAAGATGTGCGTAAAATACATATATTGGCGTTAGACGAGAGAAGAGGATTAAGGGGTTTTTGTTCGTTATCTTATCGTAGAGCTTCAAGCATAGCCTTGGGACAAGAACCCCTGATCCCTCTATCCCTCTACTAAGCGTATATTTGTAGAAAATCTCTCTGTTCTCTAAGTTCGCTCATTGTTCGTGTTGGTTCGTGAGGTTCGTGGTAAAATTCTTATTAATGATCAGCCTCAGTCATCCCCTATTTTTTCATAGGATCTGCCTTGGTAGTCGCTTAGAAAGCGTTTGTCCTGGCCTGAATCAAAACGGACATGAACAACAGGGCCGTCGTCACTGTCTTTTACTCCCATGACTGCGCCGTATCCGTGGTCTTCGTGAAACAGGCGTTGTCCCCTTCGCCAGCCTGAGCGTTCTTCAAGTTCAGTATTTGCACCGCTGTTTGCGCCGCTTATTCTGCCGTAGCTGCTTGCGCCGCTTGAGTGTAAGTTTTGCGGGTTAAGCGGATTAAAATTTCTTCCGATGAATGATCTTCCGCCTGAGTACTGCGGCGCAATGAAATTTCGCGGCGCGGAGAGCTTGTTTATTTGAAGGCAGTTTCTGTCAATTTCGCGCAAAAATAACGATGGCTGCATTTGCGCCGTTTTTCCGTACATTCGCCGTTCAGCGCAGGTTGTTAAATAAAGTTCATCCATGGCGCGGGTGGCTCCTACATAAAAGAGGCGGCGCTCTTCTTCAAGTTCGTCGCCTTTTTTGTCCTCTCTTGGAAAAATGCCCTGCTCAAGTCCTGTCATTATTACGCGCTTGAATTCCAAGCCTTTGGTGTTGTGAAAAGTAATCAAAGTCACGGCGTTTTGCAAGTCGCCGGATTTGTTCGCGTTTGTATTGTCTTCCATTGAGCGGTCAAGTTCGATGTTCTCAAGGAATTCTGTCAGCCCTTCGTAGGTTTGAGGATAATCACTTGCCGCGTTTACAAGTTCCTGTAAATTGCCGAGTTTGTTGTTACCGGAAACATCGTCCTGCGTTCTGTGATATTCGGCTAGACCGGAATCATTAATGATTTTTGTAACAAGAGCGGAAAGATTATCGCCGGATATTAGTTCAGTTTGCTTTTTTGACGAGCGCTTTTCCGGCGACTGTTGAGTTTCCGCTTTGAGTTTCTTTTTTGAGATTTTTTTTACAGCGGAGCTTTTTGTTTCGATGTTTTCAATTTTTTTGGGCGCTTGCATAGATTGAGCCGGTAAATTTACCGCGTCTTCTTCAGTTGTTTGCGCCGGAGGAGACAACAATTTTTTAGCGTCTTCAATTACTTTGATAAATTCATCAAGGCCTTTACGCGCTTTTGCAGAGCAGTCCAGGGCGCGGCTTGACTCAAGCAAGTTGCCGCTGTACTCAATTGAGGTCTCTGTTATTTTATCAACTGTTACGGCGCCTACGCCTCTTGTGGGTTTGTTCACTATACGGCGGAAAGCGACTTCGTCGCGGGGATTTACAAGAAAAGCCAAAAGCGCGATGGAGTCTTTTATTTCTTCGCGCTCGTAAAATCTTAATGAGCCGACGACGCGGTAGGGAATGTTCTCCCGCAGGAAAAGAGTTTCAAAGCCTGCGGATTGCGCGTTGGTGCGGTAAAGGATTGCCCAATCCGACCAATCTGTTTCTTTCTTTTTTACAGAGGCGGTGATCTTTTCCGCGCAAAAAGACGCTTCCGCGTTTTGGTCGGGAAGGTAGGAAAGTACGGGCAGAGAGCCGTCTCCTTTTTCGGCGCGGAGGGTTTTTCCCAAACGGCCGCGATTATAATCTACTACGGAGGATGCCGCTTTTAAAATGGGGGATGTTGAGCGGTAATTTTTCTCAAGGCGGATAATGTCCGCTCCTGAAAAACGGTCGGGAAACTCTAGGATATTTTTTACTTCCGCGCCGCGGAAACGGTAAATGGACTGGTCGTCGTCGCCGACAACGCAAACATAAGTATCAGCGCCGCACAGTTCTTTTAAAAGCCTGAACTGCGCCACATTCGCGTCCTGATACTCGTCCACCATAATTACCTGAAAACGCTCGCGGAAACGCCGCGCCACTTCCGGTTGGCCGCGAAGAATCTCTACCGGTTTTTTTATCAAGTCGCCGAAATCGACATTGCCTATCTGAGCCATGCGCTCTTCGTAGCGTTTGTAAATTTCGCGGAATCTTTTGCTGTGATCGATAATTGCCAGTTCGGGATCATCCGGGGTGAGAAAATAATCTTTCGCTCTGGAAATGTTGTGCGCGTAATGTTTCACGTCGGGTTTGGGCATATTTTCCAGGATGGAGGAAAGAAGAGAGACGACATCATCGTCGTCGTAAATGACAAAGCCCGAATCAAGACCGGCAAGGCTGCCGTTGCGCCGCAGAAACCACGCTCCAAAAGAATGAAAAGTCCTCAGCATCGCCTGCCCCGCACGTTCGTCAATTTGCCTTGCGCGTTCAGCCATTTCTCTTGCCGCTTTGTTTGTAAATGTCACCGCAAGAATTGAACGCGGATCCATTCCCTGTTCCCTGATTAGCCATGCTATCTTTGTGGTGATCACCCTTGTTTTGCCGGAACCCGCTCCCGCCAGTATCAGCAGAGGCTTCCCCGTGTGAAGAACGGCGCGGCGTTGTTCGTCGTTGAGCGGGTCAAGATAGGAAGGATAGTCGGCTTCGCGCATTGGCTAATTGTAACAGAAACACGTTTAGGTGTCAGGCGGATTTTCCGCGTTTACTGCCTTACTTTTCTTTTCTAAAGAAAACAACATATTTATCATACCTTGTTTTTGTAGGATAATCATCTTCATCTAAACTGGAATAATCAGGTTCGTTTTTATCGTAAGTATAAGCAATGCCGCCTTTATAAAAATAAAACCTAATATCCGTATAACCGGCTGCTTCGCCGGCAATCCAATAAATTATACGTCCATCATCTGTTTCTACAAATTCTTGGGCTGTGTAATTATCATAAAGCGATATACTAAAACAAATAGTCAAACATTTTAATTCCTGATTATACACAATATTAAGATAAGCATTTCGCATAGGATAAAAACTAAAATATTCACTGCTTGATTCAATTAATTTACATGAATCAATGAAATAAAATCCTGTGAAAGTTTCTAAATAATCGCTTGTTAACTTACGGACATTATCATTTATAGGTTCTTTAAGATTACCTGCAAAGGTGTAGGGTATATCATATTCAAAAGGACCTCGCCATGTTTCTTCCGGAGCATTTTCTAAATATACTATTTGAATTTTTCCGTCTTGTGTTTCTAATTTTGTGCGGTTGTGCGCAAAGGTTTTACCGTCAAACTTCAATAAAATTTCTTTTCTGGTAACTATTTTTCCTTTTACCATATCAATTTCTTTTATGTATATATTTTTATCATTAACAGACAACGCAAGAATCTCCGGCGTACGTCCGTTTTTGTACTGCTCTTCTGATTGTTGAATGTAATACCCTTGTACCGGTATAATTGCTTCAATTTCTGAAACATTACCTGTATTTGATGAACTACTATACCAAGGAGGGTTGTTAAAATAAATTCTTTTTGCAAAATCAACTGCAATTTCCGCCGCGATAGTACCATTTCTATTCATTTTTTTATCGAATTCAATTTCATCCATTTTTCGTTGTTCAATAATACTTTCTCTTGATTTAGTCTGCTCAGAAATATATTCTTCCGTATTTTCAGCAGTACCGGCGTTATTATCCCTCTTTTTACAAGAAAAAAGCAGAATAATTATTAACAGCGGCAGGAAATATTTTCTTATTATTGCCATATATTTAAGATAATAATTTCTTATTACTCCATCAAGCATTTTGTGTATACATAAAAAAACTAATCCTGTATAACCGTTTCAAGGGCGGATATTATTTTAGGCGTATTCCAATTAATTGAGCCGATAATTCGGGCGACTATAAGCCCCCGCCTGTCGATTATGTAAGTTGTGGGGATTGCCTTAACACTGTAAAAAGAGCCTGTTGTACTTCTTTCATCCAGAACTGCGGGAAAATTCAATTTATATTGGCTCATAAAAGCGGATACTTCTTTTTTTGAATCGCCAAGGTTTATAGCAAGAATTTCAAATCCTTTATCTTTCAATCTTTGATAAACCGCTTCCATTGAAGGCATCTCCGAACGGCATGGTCCGCACCATGTCGCCCAAAAATTAAGAAAAACCACTTTGCCTTTATACTGAGAAAGAGATATTTTCGTCCCGTCAAGAAGAGATAAATCAAAATCTATTGGAGCAATACCTTCGGATAAAACCTGAAGTTTGGTTCCTTCAAAAGCCTTTATTACCGCGTCAGGAATCTTATTATTTTGGCCGAATACGCCTACAGTCATAATACAAGCCATTATCAAAATAAATATGCTCTTTTTCATAAATTCTCCTATAAATATAATATATCAAATAAAATGTTAATTTTCATTATTATTTTTTGTTTTTTCCGGTTCTTCTTCAGATTGAATAAATTCGCCGCCGTCTGCATCATAAACAGTTGATTCCGCATAAGGAGTTCCGCCGGAAAGTTTTGATTGCCATTTTGACGCCATTAAGTTAAATGTTTTGTAATCTCCTTTTGCAATCAAAATACCAATGACAATGAGCAATACTCCGCTGATACGCTGTATTAACGGAAGATGGGTTCTTAGTTTTGCTGAAACTTTAACAAATGAATTAAAAAAGAACGAAGCCAATAAAAACGGAAGCCCCAAACCGGCGGAATAAAAAACAAGATAAACAACGGCAAGAGGTATGCTTCCTTTATTTGTAGCCAACAGTAAAATGCCTGTCAGTACCGGTCCTACACAAGGAGTCCATCCCGCTCCAAACGCTCCGCCCGCCAGGAAGGCGCCGATAAGGCCTTTTGGCTTGTTTTTTAGATTAAATCTTTTTTCATAATTTAATAAAGACAGAAAATCAAAAATGATATTCAATCCAAGTATAATAACAACAATACCGGAAATCAGATTAATATAGTTAAAGATTCCGCCAATCAATATTATTGTTGAAGAAAAAATGACGCTTAAAACAACAAAAACAACTGTGAAGCCTAAAATAAAACTTATCGTTCTTGCAATAAGTCTGGGTCTATTATCGTCATTACCGTTCACCGGAGAGCCGCCAATAATACACAGATATGACGGGATCAGCGGCAAAACGCACGGAGACAAAAAGGACAGTACTCCGGCGCCAAAAGCTATAAATATTGACATGTTTTCAGAAACCATATTATATTTTAAAATAGTAATTAGTATTTAGTAAATAGTGGTTAGGGGTTAGGGGTTAGTAGCTAGTATTGTTGTTTGGAAGATTATCTAACTTACCAGACTCACTAAATACTAAATACTAATTACTAAATACTAACCCCTAACCACTACTCCTAAACGCGCACTTCCAAATCAAACCCCCGGCGCGATATAACTCTGCATTTTATAAAATTTCCCAAATGAGGATCTTGTTTGCCGGTCTCGCTTTTTACAATTACCGCCGCGCCGTCGATGTCCGGCGCCTGACAGTACAGCCTTCCCAACCAGAGTGTTTCATTGTCTCCCGATGAAACTGAATCAGCGTCGGTAACTCCCGCGGCAATTTTTTCTTCAACTAACACTTCCATATTTTTACTGATAAAGCGATCCATATTTTTTTCTGTAATCGGGACTTGCCGCTCTTCGATTATTTGTTTGCGTTTTTCCGTAGTTTTTACAGGAACGCGCTTTTTCATTGAATACGCCGCCGTGCCTTCTTCTCTTGAATACGCAAAACAGCCAAGCCAGTCTAAATTTGCTTTTTCCTGAAAATCGAGTAACTCTGCGAAATCTTCTTCTGTTTCGCCGGGGAAGCCTAACAGAAAAGTTGATCGGATAACGGCGTTTGGCAGCCTTGCGCGGATTGTTTCGAGTAACGCAAGATAGGTTTCCGCGTCTCCATGACGGTTCATTGCCGTGAGGATTTTAGACGATGAATGTTGGAATGGGATGTCAAAGTAGGGAAGAAAACGCGTATCTTTTTCCATAAGGTCGAGTATTTTAAGAGGAAAATGATCGGGGTGAATGTACAACAGGCGCACCCAAAAATGTTCTTTCCTTTTTAGTAAAGAAATCGCCTCAAGCAGTTCCGGCAGTTTTAAGGCGATATCCGCGCCTGCGGCTTTTACAGTATCTGTGCCAAAAGCGCCAATGTCCTGCCCAATTATACAGAGTTCCCTAATGCCGCGATCCAATAGCGCGTCACATTCTTTCAATATGTCGGAGATTGTGCGGCTTACAAGACCGCCGCGAATAAGCGGAATGGCGCAGTAAGAACAACGGTTGTTGCATCCTTCGCTGATTTTTACATAAGCCGAACCGGGCAGCGATAAAAGCGGACGCTCTCCCTCAGGCACAGACGCGTTATGTGATAATTTTGCCGTATCGTTTACAAGGCTTGCCGCTATTCGGGTTATTTGCGCCAAATTCTCCACGCCGAAAAATCCGTCCGCTTCAGGCATGTTTTTACTCAACTCTTTCGCATAACGCTGCGCAAGACAGCCTGCAAGGAGTATTTTTTTGCCTGGGTAGAGTTTACGCCATTCAAAGACGGCGTTAATTGATTCGCGTTTCGCGCTTTCAATGAATCCGCAGGTGTTGATAATAATTAAATCCGCCTGTTCCGCTTCGGATACGCTTTCCCATCCCTCTCTGTTAAGATGAGCCATCATGTTTTCAGCGTCAACTTGATTTTTTACACAGCCGAAAGGATCAAGAAAATAGCGCATTTATTTTACGGCGGAAAATTAAGTTTCCAGCCGGCTCAGCACAAGGCGGTAACGGTTTTCATCGTCTCTTACCCAGCGGATTTCAGCTACGACAACTTCACCCGCAACGCCGATTTCTACGGGTACCACCCGCCCGGCGCCGATTACCTGAAGCTTTGCAACCTGAGCGTTAGACGCCCAAATACGAATCCCATTTTGAGCCTGAATATCAAGCACTTCTGACCGCTGGAAATAACGCTGGGTAGTGCCTCTTCTGTCCCTTTCATTAAGAATTTCCCAGCGGAACATGCAATACCCCTGAAAACCGATTTGTAAAGTGAAAGGATACGCGCTGACTGAAGCGGGAAAAATGGTAGTGCTTGTGGCGGTTACCGTATTATCCGTACGTGAAACACTTTGTACCGGTTCCGCGCCTTTATAAGCGGCGGCGTCCATCAGGTAAAAATCGAGTAACGCTCCCATTTCGGCTTTATTTTTGGCAAAATCCGTTAATGTTACGCGCAATTCGGGAATTCCGTCGTTGTTAAGATCGATGGCTATTTCCTGGCTTAAATCCAGTATTTCATTACTTGTCGGAGTGCGAATTGTTACGGCTTCACCTATATTATACAGTTCCAGTTTGTATGTTTCATTATCTACAGAAACTAAAACTGTGTCATTTTTATATAAGCGCCGTTTCATGGAATTGCCTTCCATTATGTATTCAGTTGATGATTGACCATCAGGTTTTTTTTGAATAGGATTATTCAATTTATTTAAAATCACAGAACGGACAAACCAGCCGCCTGCTCCTAAAATTGCCAATATTATTACTGTAGGAATGATAAACCCCGGCAGTTTTGGCGGACTTTTTAAAAGCTGTTCCACAGGGATAGGCTGTTCCTGAATACGGAGCGCTCTGTAAAGCGAAATTAATTTTTGATTGTCAAGTTCAAGGTACGAACCATAATTTTTTATAAAGCCAATTACATAGGGCTCGCCGGGAAAAATGGCGAAATTTTCCGTCTCTAAAGCTTCAAGGTAACGAATAGAAATATTTGTTTCACGGCTGATTTGATCAAGGGTTAGCCCCTTTTCTTCGCGGGTTGTTTTTAATTTTTCACCCAGAGATTCCATTAATTTTCCTCCGTTCTAATTAGAATCTCTAAACAAGAAATTGTCATACATATTTGCAGAAGGCGGAGTTTCAAATGCAAAACGCGCCTCGGGAATTCCTATATTTAATCTGATACTTGTAAAATCAAAACGCAGTTCACTCTCGCCTATTGTCCGTCCCTCGATTCGGCGGATTAGTTTTGTTTCAGGATTTATGCTTAAAATTATTTCCCTAAAGCCCTCCGAAACAGAACGTCTTGTAAGGCGCAGTTTTACAACTCTCTCTCCTGACCCGCCTTCCAATAATTCAGGGGTGGGACCTGTAACAAACGACGCCACATAATTACGCCTTAAAAGCGAAAGCCCCTGGGAACTTGCCAATCCCGCTCCGGATGCCCCCGGCCTTCTGTTAATATTCTGATTTAATACTGATCTGAATTCCGGCAGGTAAACAACCAGTACGTCGCCGTTAAAAATAATAACCTGCCCCGACGGCCTGCTAAAGTCGATACGCAAAAAAGACGGCGACAGATAGCTTACATTTCCGCTCATATCAGTGTTTCCTGAGCGTATTGTTATAACAGCCTCATAATCTCTGATTGTAGAATAATTATTCGATACCATTTCCAGGTATCTTTCCGCAGTTACTATCTCCTGTCCAAAAAGATGAGCAAAACAAGATATCAATATAAAAAGCAGGAAAATCCTTCGTTTTTTCAAAATTAACCTCTGCAAACAATTTTATCTATTATATTAGAGAAAATCAAGGTTTATTGCAAGTGGTTTATCGACAGAATCAAGCTCGTTGACAATAACCTATACAGGGTGATAATCTGTTTATACAGGTCCAGTAGCTCAGGGGATAGAGCGGCCGCCTCCTAAGCGGCAGGTCGGCTGTTCGAGTCAGCCCTGGATCATGGCCAGGCCACATAAACTTCGTTTATGTGGTCTGGCTTAGCAGTTTCGCACAAGTGCGAAACTGCAAGATACTGAAGGCTTTTTGGGTCAGCGGATTCACGAGGGAGTGAAATCTGCGATATTTGAGAAAAATTGCGGCCGTCGTATAACGGCATTACCCTAGCTTCCCAAGCTCGTGACGCGGGTTCGACTCCCGTCGGCCGCTTTTTGGATAAATTAGATAAAAACTGTTACCTATTTTTAGTTATTAAAAATTTAATAAAAATGTTTAAAACGGGAGTCGAGGAATTTTCATTAGTATTCATTACAGACTTTACGGTTGCTGCATACTTCGCTTTGCCCGCGGCGCGGACGGCGAGCTAAAGCTCGCCTCATTTTATTCATCTGGGGGAGCTGTCGCCCACAGAAGATGCTAAAGCATCTTCTGCTTTATTCAATAGCGAAGGATTTTATTGGGGCTCTCGGCGTGTTAAATTTTTCAAAAGACACCCTTCGGGTGCTGTTTATCGCCGTGGCGCCGGAACGTTTTGGGTTTGTTCATCCACGCCCCTTGACGGGGCGCGGTTAATTGTTCCCCGTCGGACATTTTGGAAAGCTATAAAACAATGGGGCAATGGTTATACCGGTATCATGGCCGATGTCCTTAAATACGCTATTAATAATCCCAGTATCCTGACTGAAGCCACAAGATAAAAATAAGTTTATAATTTAAAAGATACGCCAAAACTCAAGTTTTGTATTGTGTCAAGACCAAGTTCGACAAAAGCGCCGATATTGGGCGTGAAAAAATAACGGGCTCCGGCGTTAATGCCAAACCAGAAATATTGTTTATCGCTTTCTTTGCTGCTTTTATTACCGACTTTAGGGGTGACGCTCACATTATTGTTACTTATAATTCCGCCAATAGTCAGCAAGGCATAAGTGTCCAAACGCGGTAATTGTTTTAAAAAATTAAAGTGATAAGCGATACGGCCGGCAACTAATAAACCTGACAGATCAGTTTCAATTTTACTTCCTGATTTAGAATCAGTAACAGAGCCGGATTCAGAAAAATAACCGGCAGTTAAACCAAGTGATACAGGAAAACCTAAAACCGGAATTGCAATATCCATAGAAACAGTGATGGGGGGGCAGAGCGTTTTGGTATTTATATTTTTTTCCAATTTTAAGCTCCCAAATCCTACTCCGCTTGACCCAAAACCTACTCCAGTATTTATAAAAATAGTGCCGTTATTCATAATGTACGGATAATCCGCGCCTTGTGAATATAGCTGAACAGCGCTAAAGAAAATTAGCAATAAGAATAATTTCCTCATAAGTTTCACCTTTTTACCAAATTACAATACCTGCCATTGGACTTCCTACTATACCAGTTTTTAAAGATCTTTCCGGGCTAAAATACCATTTATTAAAATCATTTGCGGCGGGATCTCCAAATTCAAGTTTATAACCAAACCTAAAAGCAAATCCTTTTTGAGTGGGGACTAAATCTAATTTAGCTTCCAAGGTAGGTATTAAAGAGGTATTTTCGCCGGCAAGAAAATATGTAAGACCGCCTTCAATTCCCAAAATAGCATATTTCCATACAAAACTGTAACCGGTAGCAAAGCCTAAGCCGTAAATTAAATCTCCTTCATTACCTTGATATTTGTCTAATACGGGGCGTATCGGAAGAACTGCCCTGAAGTCTAATGAGAAGTTCCTATATCCAAAACCAAACCCGCCTTCCGCCGTGATAGCATCTTCTTTTTCTTTTTCCTGCATATTGTATAGTGCAGCAACATTGATATTTGCGCGTCTTTCCAGTTTTATCGAAGACCAATAATCTTCTTTTCTTTGTTTTTTTGACTCTTCCTTGTAACGCTTTTCTTTTTCTTTTGCCAATTCTTTGTCACGCTTTTCTGTTTCTCTTGCCGCTTCTTTGTTACGCTTTTCTACTTCCTTGTTACGCATCTCTACTTTTTTTGCCACTTCCTTGTCGCGCTTTTCTATTTCTTCCGGTAATAAAGGAACCAGAACTTCTTTTGACGGAATGGTAGCTAAACTCTTTAATGGCATTTTACCAACGCCGGTATTTCTTATGAAATTATTTGCATTTGACTTATCTGCATCAATATCGTTTATACTGTCAATTCGAATTTGCATATCCTCGGTTAGTAAATCTCCTTGGGTAGTTATAATCATTTTTCTTTCCTGCGTAGACACCGCTTTGATTCTGTTATTGGATACTAAAATAAGCTGACCATACATGACAAATGAAACCGTTCCGATTGGTTCATCTTCATTGTTATATAACGACGCCGTTATGTTATATGTATAATATTCTTTAAAGAGATTATTAATTATTTGGTTTGCCTTGGTTGATTCCGCGGAAATATACGGCCAGTTATCAAAACCCCAATGATTTTTTCTTGAGTTTGTCTTGCTTAATTGTCTTAAAACGTCATTTAGAACATTTTCCATAGTCTTAACTTTTTTATGTCGTAATCCTACAGTAAATTCCCAATTAACTATTCCTGTGTCATAATCAACATCCCCTTTCTGAACAGGAATCGAAGTGTAGTATAATTCAAAAGGCGGATGCTCTTTATAAAATTTTTCAAACCCAATAAGCTGTTCTTTCCAGAATGACTGCTGTTTTATATCTTCTTTTATCGCGGTTCCGGTGCCGCCCATCATTTTAAATGTATTCGCCGCTTGATTCCTTGCTGCCAGTGAATTTTTATCGGCGTCTGATGCCTCATACCCATAAATTAACGCGCTCATGAAATCTCTATTCATAGACGCTTCATAACTTAACGCGAGCGCATTCTGGGCTTCCAACTCTTCCGCGCTGTATTCTTTTCCCAATGCTTCCTTGCCTGCATCCGTTAATTTAACCTTAAGCTGCGGAAGGATGCTCGTAACAGCGGCGCGGCTAACGTTAGAATTAATTATTTCTCTAAGTTTAATATTTGCTTTATGAAAATCAGCTATCCTTAGACCAGATTCAATATCGGTGACAGAAAGATTAAGCGTATAAGTTGATCCTGTTTTTGTTAGCGTACCTGTCATCAAATATTGACTGTTTGCCAATTCACCAATGCGGATATAGCCTTGTTCGGAATAATTTCCTGAAAGAGAAAGGCGCTGTTGTTCCAGAATGGCTTCGTTATTCATGCTGTCAAAAAGTTTGATGGCGGAAAATTTGCTTACATCATTGTAAAGAGCGCCTTGAATTATACCAAGATACTTCTCTTCATCGGAAGGTAAACCTTGTCCCGCAGGACGAAGAATTGCCATGGTCATGTCGTCGCGGCCGCCTCCTTCTTCGTACATTGGCAGATTCTCCGCTTTTGAAGAAGACTTATTGCCGAAAATCGTTGAACAACTTCCAAGAATAAGAATAACCGCTGTTAATACTAATGTAATTTTTCTTTTAGATTTCATTTTATTTATCCTTCTTAATAATAATTATTTTCTTGTTAAAACAGTTACCAAACTCCGTAATTTTGCCTTTGGAAGACTCTCAACCGGAGCAACTCTTACATACCCCTGCTGCATGGCTTTTTCCGTATTTATTCCATCAATGCTGACAATTCTTACCTTCATATCTTCCGTAAGATCATTATCAATGTGAATGGATTTGAAACTAATACTAATGACTTGAGAAGTATCGGCGAAAAGCGTATTTCTGAACGGCGTTATTCGGCTTTTAACAATAAATTTCGTTGACGCTACAACTTGATTTTTGTTATTTATCAGTTCCGCATCAACATTATAAATCCTTGTTTTGTCAAACAAAGGAGATCTGTACGGTCTTGTTGTAAAGCCCCATTTCTCCTGTAATTTAGTATTTAATAAACCTGTTTTTAGCGCCACATATACCTTTTGCATTGCGTCAAAAGAAACATCCTCTTCAAAATTTATTTTAAATTGAAGAACAGCGGTTCTGTTATCATAATCAGTGTTTCCTTTTTGAGTCGGAAACGGATCATAGGACAGAATAAAAGGCGGATGAGATTCATAAAATGAATCAAATTCATTTAGTATTTTTAACCATTTATCTCTTTCCTGTATATCGCCTTTTACCGACGCTCCGGCGTCTCCTGAAGCAAGCGAACGCGACAAACTGTCAAATTGGCTTGTCGCTTCAAGCAATGACGGATCATAGGTTGACGCATTATATAAGTAGGTAAGCATTTCTATAGGGTTGTCGTTTTTTTCCGCCACTTTTCCACGCGCCAAATTTATCGCGGCCTCTACTTCTTTTTTTGTCGGATTTTTTAACGCCGCAAGTCCGGCGTCGGAAAATTGAATATCCAGTTTCTTTGCTATATCAACAAAACCGGTATTAATTGCCTGCGCGTTAAGAATATCGTTTGCCCGGATGCTCGTACTTTGATATGACGCTTTCCTTATTCCGTTGGTAGTATCGGTTACGGTTAATTCCATTATGTAATTATTGCCGCTTCTTGTCAGTTTACCCGCAAGAAGAAAAGCCGCGTCAATTTTTATTCCGCTTGCCGTCTCCTGAGCGTTTGTTTTTACGGCAGTATATTTCTTAAAATTAGCAACCAGTAGATTTTGAATATAGCCAAGAACAAATTCATCTTCTTTTGGAAGTCCTTCTCCCGTAGGTTTAATAATTATCAGCATTATCGCCGATCCACCGCTGCCTGTGTAGAAATTTTGTGAAAAAACAAATTGTGGCAAAAAAATCAAATTAAAACAAAATAAAGCAATTAACTTAAAGTCTCTCATATTTAAGCGTTCCTCAATGCAATAAATAATAATATTTTCCAATAAATTTATCAAGTACAAATTATATAAAATATCTGTAAAATACAGATAAAAATGAAAATAGGTGTTAAATTGGTATTATCAAAACAACGGTAAAAATAGGACAAAAATTCTTAAGAGAGAAAATAAAAAAGGAGAAAATATGCCGGAAAAAAACAATGAATGTAAATGTCCCTATGGTTGTTCGCGGCACGGAGACTGCAAAGCTTGTCAGGAGTACCACAGAAAAGACGGCTCGCGCACAAACTGCGGAAAAACCGGGTATGAGAACGGAAAGAAATAATTAATAGAACTAGATAATTGTTCTCTATCCTTTTCTAAATTACCGCTCGCGGTAATTTACTTCAACAACTCTTTTGCTTTCTTCACAAGACTGTCAACATCAAGCCCGTAGCGGTTTACAAGGTAGTCCTGCGTTCCCACTTCGCCGAATTCGTCGTTAATGCCGATGCGCGCGAACTTGCAGCGGCAGCCTTCTTCGGCAATTATTTCCGCCACTGCGCTGCCAAGACCGCTCATTATTTGAGCATTCTCCGCGCTGATAACGGCGCGTACTTTGCCGGCCTGGTTCAATATCGCGTCACGGTCAATCGGTTTTAAAGTGAGTACGTCAAGCACGCCGGCGCTGATTCCCTCTGCGGCAAGTTTCTCGCAGGCCTTCAGCGATTGGTTTACCATGAGGCTGCCAAGCGCAACAAAGCAAACGTCTTTTCCTTCTTTTAAAACTTTTGCCTGCCCAAACTTGAAAGTTTCATTTTCTGAGTACAGATAAGGTACGGGTTTGCGGGGAATACGCAGGTAATGACAGCCGTATTCTTCGGACATCAGGCGGACAAAGGCTGCGCAGGAAGCGGGGTCTGACGGTTCGAGCATTGTAAGTTTCGGAACAACCCTCATAAGGGCAAGTTCTTCAAAGGGCATATGGGTTCCACCATTATAAGCGGCAGTTACGCCCGGGTCTGTGCCGATCAATTTTACGTTTAATTTTGCGTAGTTAGCGGAAAGGAAAAATTGATCGTATACGCGCCTTGCTGAAAAACAGCCGAAGCCTGAGGCAAACGGGATTTTTCCCAGAGTAGAAAGACCGGCGGCAATGCCAATCATGTTGGCTTCAGCAATGCCACAGTTGAAAAAACGGTCGGGATATGTTTTCTTAAAAATACCCGTGTTTGTACAACTCATTAAATCCGCTTCCAGGACTACAATGTTTTTATTTTTTGCAGCTAACTCTACAATTGTATCTACATACGCCATGCGCATTTCTTTTTGTTGTTCTGCCATGATTTACTCCTTATCCAAAGCGGCAATGGCTTCTTTTGCCTTTTCCATGTCAAAAGCCATGCTGTGATTTTTCTCTACGCCTTCCGCAAAGGAACAGCCCTTTCCTTTAATTGTGTGCATAATGATCATAGAAGCTCTTTCTTTTTCCGCAAGAGCTTTTTCAATCGCGGCGTCCAAAGCGGCAATGTCGTGACCGTCAACTTCCTGGGTGAACCAGCCGAATTGTTCCCATTTTGCGGCAAGGTTGCCCATATCCAAAATGTCTTTTGAAAAGCCGTCAAGCTGTTGTTTGTTATGATCGGTAAAAGCGATTAAATTGGGGAGTTTTTGATAGCCCGCAAATAACGCGCCCTCCCAAACCTGTCCTTCGTTGGATTCGCCGTCGCCGATAATGGCGTATACGGTCTGCGTTTTTTTATCCATCTTTAAACCGAGGGCAATGCCGATTGCGGCGGAAAATCCCTGTCCAAGAGAGCCTGTGGTCATGTCGATGCCGGGAGTTTTATTGCGGTCGCAGTGGCTGGGGAGGCTTGTTCCGCCCTTGTTCAGGGTAGCAAGCCAGTCTTTTGGGAAAAATCCCTTGAGCGCCAAGGTCGCATAAACGGCCGGTCCTGAGTGTCCCTTTGAGACTACCAGTTGATCGCGTTCTTCCCAACGCGGGTTTTGCGGATCAACTTTCATCCTGTGAAAGTATAACAGAGCCAAAAGGTCAACAATTGACATAGCTCCCCCAATATGGCCTGTTCCAAGATTTCCGATTTCTTCGATTGTCATTTTACGGATTTCTTTTGCCTGTGCTTTTAGATAATTTTCAGTTTCTTTATCCATGCTGGTCTCCTTTAAAGATTAAGTTATTATAACATGATTAAAGGCGTTTGTCATGTACCATTGACATTATAAGGAAAGAAAACCATTATTTATAAAGATGCGATTATTAAAACCCTGCCTGGCGTTTATTTTTTTTATTTTGGTCAATATTAACCAAACTGCCGCACAAACGACAGAAACGGAAAGACCTTTTAGGATAGGGACAGGTCTTGGCTATTCGTTCAACGGATACCGGGAAGAAACGGATATACCTCTTAATAGATACCTTAACGTTTTGAATTTTAATATAAATTGTAATTTAGAAATAAATAATTTTTATTATTCGCTAAATTTTGGAATTTTATCGGGTGAGAATAATGCTGTAGAAATAAAAAACCATGAAAATTTTTTTGCATATTACCAGAGAGAATCTAATTTTTTAAGGACATATTTGGAAAACGCGCTGGATTACAGGCTGTGGGGGAACCATGTTTTTCCCGGGTACCTTGGCGGCGCAATACGGGGCGATATTTATTTTTCTGTCTTACAAGAATCAAATTATTACAGTTTAACAATGTTGTTTTCGCTTAATATTCATGTGACTCAAAAATGGATTATCAACAAAGAAAACGAATTTGCTTTTTCGGTAAGTCTTCCTGTCTTTGGTTACGGTTTCAGACCTCCGTATTTTGGATTGCTTTACGCGCCGCTTGATATGGAACAAAGGATAATAAGCCTTCACAATTACTGGGCAGTTTTCGGCGACTTAAAATATCATTATCAAATAAACAAATTATTTTCTTTTTATCTGGGTCTTGGTTTTGAGTTATCACACATAACTTTTCCACAATCAAGAAAAGACGCATTGTTCCGCTTGAATGCGGGAATTGCATTTTCATTTTAGGAGCGGGCTTTGAAAATAAATTTTAAATTTTTAATACTACCGTTGTTTGCATTACTGTCCGCATGTCAGTTGTTCCTGGGACAAGACCTTGATATCAATCCTAAGGAAATATTAAAAAGCCTTTGGAACGATTTTAATAATATCCATGCAAATTTAGATTTTAGAATGTGCAGTAATACCAAGTATAACAGCTGGTACGATGTATATCATAATCCTAATAACGGATATGCCCTTAAAGTATATCCTAATATGTCCGAAGAATTATTATTTAATGTATGCGCAAATATGTTAAAGGAATTGAATGATCCTCATGTCTCTTTATCAGCCCCGGGTAAATTTTCCGGCAGTTATTATGATTATTACCGTGAAGATTTTAGCATTTCCACGATAAAAAGTTTATTGATAGAAAACGGAAATAATAACTATAAAAATTTTTTATACGGCAGATTTATAACAACGCCTGACATAGGCTATATTTATATTGAATTATTTACAGATGAAGATCCTGAATCGGAAAACCAGGAATGGGGAAAGGCGATTGACAATATTTTAAGCGGCCTTGAAAGTACCAATGCTATTGTTTTGGATGTTCGCAGCAACAGAGGAGGAGAGATATTTGTAATGGAATATATTGCATCCCGTTTTGCGTCCGAACAAAAAGACTATCTAAAAACAAGAACCAAATCAGGTCCGGGAGCAAATGATTTATCCGCCCCCAAAATTTACACAATAAAACCTTTTAAAAAAATTTCCGGCGGCTTGTTCGGGTACACAAAACCTATTGTCCTGTTAACAAATAGAAATTCAGTTTCCGCCGCGGAATGGTTTACTTTGGCAATGCGTACTCAGAGTCATGTAACGCACGTAGGAACGCCGACATGCGGAGCGCTGTCTTCGCGGAAAGATCGCCCTATGATAAACGGATGGTTTTATTCGGTTTCACCGGAAAGGGTGACAGATATGGACGGAAAGTATTATGAAGGAGTTGGAATATCTCCCGATGAAGAACACATAATAGCAAATAAAACAGGCGACGAGCAGCTTTATTATGCAATTAATTTGGCGGTAAACGCAAAATGAAAAAAAGCGTATTTTTAGAATTCTTTGCTATTACCGTCTCTGTATTGTTTTTTTTTGCCGCTTGTGAGGAACAGGACAATTCCGGCGATAATAATTTCGCCATCGTTTCGCTTATCGCCGACGGTTCCATAGACGATAAAACAACAAAACTGCTCTTTACAGTAAACGATGACAAGCTTGCTCTAACCGCCGACGACATTAAGATAAACGCCTCTTTTTCCGTAATAAAAGGCTCTTTAACAAAAACAGGCGCGATGACTTATAAACTTAACATTACATCAGGAAAAACAGGGTTGATTAGAGTAGGTTTTGATCCGTATCGTGGTTTTACCGGCTGGGACGCAAAAACCGCTAATGTATACGCGGATTGGTGTTTTAGCGGAACTTCAGAATTGTCAATTACAGGCAAAAATACATCGGACGATTCGATAATAATACCGCCTGAAATAGCTGAATTACCGGTAACTTCGATTGGCGCTGACGCGTTTTATAATAAACAACTGACCAATGTTTATATTTCCGATAATATTACCGCTATCGGGAATAATGCATTTGCAAATAATAATCTGACCAAAGTTGAAATCCCCGAAAGCGTTACTGTAATCGGAAATGCGGCATTTGCCTATAATCAAATTGCGAATATCACTATTTCAGAGAATGTTATATTTATCGGAGACAACGCGTTTTTAAGTAACCAACTGTTAAATGTTACTATTCCCGAAAATATTACCGCTATCGGAAACAACGTATTTGCAAATAACCAGTTATCCGGCATTATTATTCCTGAAAACGTAACAGTTATCGGCAACAGAGCGTTTGTATATAACCAGTTATCCAGCGTTATTATACGTGAAAAAGTTAGCATTATCGGAAATGCCGCGTTTGCATATAACCAATTAAATGATATTACTATTTCAGAAGGCGTTGTGTTCATCGGGGACAACGCTTTTTCCTATAATCAATTGACCGAAGTTACTATTCCAAACAGCGTTACCGTAATTGGAAACAGCGCATTTGCAAATAATAAATTGACTGAAATAATCATTCCTGATAAAGTTGAAACTGTTGGGGCTAATACGTTTTTTAATAACAAATTAATAAAGGTTACTATTTCTGAAAAAGCCGTATCTATTGGAAACAGCGCGTTTGAGTACAACAACCTTGAAGAAATCACTATCCCTGCCAGCGTTGAAATTATCGGCGTCCATGCGTTTTTTAACAACCCGCTGACCAGTATTACAATCGGGGAAAATGTAACGCTCGGCGATTTGTCTTTTGGCGGCGGTTTTGAGAAAGCTTATTATAATAACGAAAGGAAAAAAGGAGAATATACCCTTACCGGCGGCACATGGAATTATAGTCCCATTCCCTGATACGCTTTTTATAACTTCACGGGTATTTTCGCCCCAGCATCTTTTGCGCTAATTCAATGTCTCCCGCGCTGATTGCGCCGCGAATACGGCTTGAGCTGACAGGCAAGGAGCCTTCAGTAACTTTTGGTATAATCTCCGCCGGAATGTTATGCGAAGCAAAAAACTTTTGAATCATCTCCGCATCAGTGTCCTGCTGATAACCGCAGCGGAAACCGTTTCCAACCGCAAAAAATCCGACATTGCCGCGCTTTAATAAAATTTTTAAAAATTCAATACCCGGCATTTTTTTAAACTCTTCGGTAAAATCAATAACAACCGTTATCTGAATACCCATGCTTTCAAATATATCCAGTCTTTGCTTAAAAGTTATAATATTTCCACTTTCAATTTTATGGTTTTGCCTAAAGGTGATAACTACAGGCATCTTGCCTACAGACGTTCCGTCCACAGGCGTTTCGCATACAGACGTTCCGTCCACAGGCGTTTCGCCTGAGTTATGCGAAACAATCCGTTTTAACAGCGCCTGATGACCCAAATGTACGCCGTCAAAAATACCTACAGTCATTGAAGTTAAATTTTCGTTATGCGAAAATCCGTCTTCCAAAAACCGCTGCCATTCAATTATCTTCATCATTGGCATTTTCATTAATTAACATGAGTTCTTTCAGTTTAACGCGGAAAAGCTCATAGTCCGGGGCAAGTTTCACCGCTCTTCTTACAAGGCGGATTGCCGATTTAATATTTCCTTTAATGTAATAAACAAGCCCCCATAAATAAAAAACAGCCGGATCCGCTTTCGGGCGCGGCCTGATGGCGCATCTGAGTTTATTGGAAGTTTCAAATTCTCTCGCGCTTCTGTCATAGTCTTCGATACTGTATGCCCATTTCCCGGCAAGCGCGCGGGCTTCCCAGTTCTCTGTTCCAAGGAGGGACAGTTTTGGCATAAGAGCGTTAAGTTCGGGCATATTGTCCTGATTAAGGAAAATTTTCCCCGCGCTGACATAACGCGACAGCGCTTCTTTTTTATTTCCGGCTATTTCATGCGCGTTTGCCGCGTTTGCCGCATATATGCCGTTTTCCGCGTTAATTTCAAAAGCCTTATCCCATGCTTCGGCTGAGTCAGCGTAATCCTTTAGTTCCCAAAGGCATTTTGCAAATAATGTATAATAATCAATATCTTTATTTATATTATGCTGATTCTTTATTACAAATTCTTTTAACTCGGCAAATTTATTTAATTCATATAATATTTTAATTTTTTCAGTGCACGCTAATTTTCCTTCGGCTGAGTCCGGCCAGTGATCAAAAATTGCGTCTATATATTCTTCCGCCGCTTTATATTCACTAAGGCGGAATGACATTCTTGCCGCAAGAAGCAGTTCCTTTTTTGTCCTTACTCTTGATGCGTTGGAAACAGCGTTGATAACTTCATCTCTGCGTTTCCACGCCCTGTTAATTTGATCTAAAGCCTTAACAGGTTCGTCCATTACAGCGTAAGTTTCAGCAAGCCTTAAACGCTCCTCGGCATTGATATTGGAATCGTCAGTCCATTTCTTATAATATTCTTCTATTGATTTTATCCGCGTATCAACAGAAAAATAATCAAGCATTGCCTTACAAGTATACTTGTTTGTTTCTTCCGCTGGGTTATTATTATTCAAAGAGGATTTTAAATCGCCGTCAGAATTTATATCTTCAACTTTTTGATTTGCGTCAACAGACTCATAAGAAGCCAAAGCAAAACCAAGCTTGCCATAATCAATGGAACTGTCAGCGGCTTCTCCGAGCCATTTGCCGTTTACAAGAAAGATCAAACACGCGCCGCAGGTGATTATATTCATGGTAAAATTTATACCGTTAAAATCAGCTATTTCAGTCCATGCAATAAGAGTTTTTGGCATATTATCCTTTACAACATCAAGACGGAAATAACCTTTACTTGAAACAAGCGCCAGATAATATGATCCCTCATCCATAATTCTAAAAATAATCCCGGCAGCCGAGTAACCGCCAAGACTGTCCAGCCGGATTTTTGCTTCTATTATGTGATCTTGAAATTCATAGTCAGGCATATCTACCCAAGCGATACAATTTACTTTTTTCATGCCAAGCGTAAGATAACCGTTTGACAGGTAGGAATTATATGAAGATTCTGCTTTAATATCAAAAGGAAGGTTTTTTGTTTTGGTAAAATCTATTGTTAACTTACCTTCGAAAGCGACGCCGTCAGCGTTATTATATCCCGGATTTATTTGCCGTATTTTATTGGAGAGCGTGTAAATGAGCCTTTTGGAAAAAGCAAACATAATTAAGGTGTACCTTAAAAACCTAAAAAAGTCGATATGTTATATTAGCGTAGATATTATTATCAAGTTAAAAGAATCTATAAGCAATATCTACCTAAGAGTAAAAGAATCAATATGTATTATCAGCCGTAAAGTAAAAGAATCAATAAGTATTATCAGCCGTAAGGTAAAAGAATCAATAAGTATTATTAGCCGTAAGGTAAAAGAATCAATCTGTATTATCAGCCATAAGGTAAAAGAATCAATATTTATTATCAGCCGTAAGGCAAAAGAATCAATCTGTATTATCAACCGCAAGGCAAAAGAATCAATAAGTATTATCAGCCGTAAGATAAAAGAATCAATAAGCCATATCGAACGTATCGATATTATTATCATTATAGCTTTGTTTATTTTGACCATAAGCGCATTAATCACAAAGATGCCCGTTAAAAAGGAAGCCGAGTCCAAACAGGTGAATCTTTATTTGTCCGTAAACGGGGAAGAACTGTTTGGAAAAGAGTTAATGGAAACATTGATGTCGGAATTTCAAAAAAAGAATCCCGATATTCGGCTTCTTTATGTAAACAGCGATACCGATATTGTACCGGACGTTCTTTTTTTTATAGAAAGTGATTACAACGACCTTATCGCCGCAGACGCTTTAACGGAATTAAATTCATTCACTAAATACGAATCCGGCGCGCGCCAAATGGCAATTCCCCTTGTCTCTTTTATGAATATGCTTTTTTATAATATTGATATTCTTACAGCCGCCGGTTTTGATCATCCGCCAAAAAACAGGGATGAATTTATTACATACGCAAGAAAGGTTTCCCGCAGTAATTCCGGCGCGGCGGGATATGCATTAAGCCTGAGTCAAAATGACCGTCAGGCTCTGTCCAGGGATATTTTTTCATGGATATGGGCGGCAAGCGGCAGCTTTTGGCCGGAAGAAGGAGTCACCCCGACATTGACCAGGGCGATGACCAATGACATTTCATTTTTCGGCGTTCTCAACCGAGAGGGACTTTTAGCGCCGGATGTTTTTGAAACAACAGGCGATCAGCGCCTTGATTCGTTTATCAAGGGAAAGACGGCAATGATGATCGCCTCTACCAGCACAATTCCGTACCTGAGAGAGAAAATGGGAGACGGCACATTTGGCGTAACAACAATTCCCGATCCAGGAACGGGAGGAAAGTACAACATCGGCATTTCCTCTATTTATGCGGGCATCTCCGCCAATACCGCTAACCCTGATAAAGCGTGGAGTTTTCTTGCATTTCTTGCCGAAAAAAGCCCTCTTCTTTGCGCGGAATTAAAAGCTGTTCCCGGCATGGTCTCCAGCATTATTCCCGGTAATTATGTAAACGACGATCCTTTCTATTCCAAAGCATGGGATATTTTTGAAGCGTCAGTAATCGCTGAAAGTTTTTCCGGAAAACCGGACGCGCAGAAATACGAAACAATTTTCCTGGAAGAACTGCGGCTTTTATTTGAAAACAACCGCACAGCGCTGCAAACTTCAGCCGAGATTCGGCAAAGGTGGAGTGAAGTTTCAGAGGGGGAGAAATAATTGCGGGAGCGTATAATTTTACATTTTTTATTAAAAATGTAAACAAAAAATTAAATTTTCACCTGTTTTTCTAAGGCAATCTGCGTCTACTTGACAAAAATGAAAAATATAATAAACTGCATAAAGAGGAAAGAAATTAATAGGTGTTAAAATATGCGACAAATTTAACATTAATAAAAGGGGTGAGAAAATGAAAATTAAAATCAAACTGAGCATTATGATGATCGCTATTGTAGTGGTCGTGGCGGGCAGTATTGCAATAATTGAGCTGATAAAGTCATCTAACATAACCATGTCTCTTGCCGAACAAAAAACCATGTATCTGGCGCGGCAACAGGCGCAGTACTGGGACGGCCGTATGACCGGCTATATAAATGTATTGCAAACATTATCGTATATTATGAATTTTTACGAAAGCTTACCGGCAAACACACGGCGGCAGACTTATGAAGATACTCTGCGGTCTGTCTTTGAGGACTCGCCCGATTTTGTACGGTTAGCCACCACATGGAAGCCGAACGCCATTGACGGTAATGATGCCGCGGCTATAGGCCGTGTGGGCTCAACACCCACAGGACAATTTGCTTTTACCCTGTCAAGAGAAACCGGAGAAATAGTGGCTTCGGCGGGCAGTAATACTCAGTCTACAATGGACTGGATTACAGGACCCAACGCTAAAGTAGTCGGCATGAACGACCCCGCCCCTATGAAGAATCTGGGAAAAGATACCTACACCGTCAGAATCGTATGCCCCATTATCAATAAGCGTCTCAATGAATCAGTCGGAGCCGTTATCGGTCAGTTTGATATTGCCATGATACAGCCAATTGTAATGGAGACTATTAAAAAGTACGATGAAGTTACCTCTATGGTACTTTACTCCGACAACGGATTTATTTTAGCAAATTACCTGCCTGAATTTATTGGAAAGAAAATTGACGATGAAACCCAATACGAAAAATACCTAAACGACGTTAAAAAGGCTATTCAAGACGCAAAAGAATGGCAAGGTATGGCTTTCGACCCCGAATTGAAAATGAACATGGTAATGGCAATAGCCAATATCCCAATAGGGGTTTCTCCGACAACATGGTCGGTAATGATCGGTTCAACTCAGCCTTACATCATGAGAGAAGTAAATGCCTTAAGAAATTACGTCATTATTTTGGCGGCGATAGCCATTGTAGCGGCAATTGTAATTATCTACATTGTTCTGGACAGAACTACCGCTCCTATCGTCAAAGTGTCTGATACATTGAAGGACATCTCCGAAGGCGAAGGCGATTTAACGCGAACCATACCCGTCGGTTCCAAAGACGAGGTAGGCGACCTTGCCCTGTACTTTAACAATACAATTAAAAAAATCAAAGACCTTGTGCTTCTCATTAAAAAGCAGGCGGGCGTATTGTCAGATATCGGCACCCAACTGTCCAGTAACATGACAGAGACAGCCGCGGCGATTAACCAGATTACCGCCAACATCCAGAGCATCAAAGGGCGCGTCATTAACCAGTCCGCCAGCGTAACTGAAACAAACGCCACAATGGAACAGGTTATCACCAACATCAACAAACTCAACGGCCATGTCGAGAACCAGAGCAGAAACATCGCACAGGCGTCATCCGCCATTGAAGAAATGGTAGCCAATATCAGTTCCGTCACCAACACGCTGGTCAGCAACGCCACTAATGTAAATTCGTTAAAAGAAGCCTCCGAAGTGGGACGCGTCGGATTGCAGGAAGTGGCGACGGACATTCAGGAAATTTCCCGCGAATCGGAAGGCTTGCTGGAAATTAACTCGGTAATGGAAAATATCGCCAGCCAGACCAACCTGCTTTCAATGAACGCGGCTATTGAAGCCGCCCACGCCGGAGAGGCGGGCAAAGGCTTTGCCGTAGTCGCCGATGAAATCCGCAAACTGGCTGAAAGTTCCAGCGAACAGTCCAAGACCATTGGTACGGTACTGAAAAAGATAGCGGAATCAATCAAAAAGATTACCAGTTCCACCGACAACGTACTGCATAGGTTCGAGGCGATTGACGGAGGCGTTAAGACCGTATCGCAACAGGAAGAGAACATCCGCAACGCGATGGAAGAGCAGGGACAGGGAAGCAAACAGCTTCTGCAAAGCGCGGGCGGCTTGAAAGAGACCACCTTACAGGTAAAGACCGGTTCCGAAGAAATGCTTGACGGCAGCCAGGAAGTAATGAAGGAAAGCCAGAACCTTGAAAGGGTTACGCAGGAAATAACCGGCGGCATGAACGAAATGGCATCAGGAGCGGATCAGATTAACGTGGCGGTAAACAATGTCAATGAGATGACAGTCAAAAACCGCGAAGCCATTGCTGATTTGTTAAAGGAAGTTTCACGCTTTAAAGTTGAGTGAGATACAAATAACAAATAACAAATAGCAAATAATAAATAAGAAGGGAAGAAAGAGTCAGTTATTTTTTTGGCAGTAACTGACTTTTTTTTTGCGTGTTGATGCCGAAGGCGGCGAAACGTTTCCAGTCCTGCGAACAGGTTGTTAACTCACTAATTTTGCCACTCTTTCAAGCAATTCGGCTTTATTGATAGGCTTTTGTATATAATCAACCGCGCCAAGCTCCTGCGCTTTTACCTTGTCTTTCGGGTCTTCAGATGTCGTGTATATTGCAATCGGTGTTTTGTGCAGTTTGCTGAGGTCCCGTATTTTGATAAATGTATCCCAACCGCCCATTTCAGGCATATTCAAGTCAAGTAACACTAAATTAGGAACATAGCCATCGAAAAATAATTTCAATGCCGCTTTTCCTGAATTGACTGTGGTAACATTATAATCATTTTCCAGCAATTTTTTTGTCAAAGTAAGGACGGCTTCTTCATCATCAACCACAATGACCTTTTTCTTATCACTGTCTGATTCTACTTTGAATTTTATTGATTCCTTTTTAAGGTCTTCAAAGTTTCTGTTGTTCTCGGCGCTCATTTCATCTACAACAGTTACCGCTGATTTTATTTCCTTCATCGCGCCGTTTACTATGTCGTTCATGCCGCTCATAGACTCATTGCTTATATTTATAAAATCACTGGTCTGCCGATTCAAGTTATCGCCTGATTCAAGCATTTCAACCGCGCCTTTTTTTACCGTTACGCTAATTTCTTTCATTCGGCTCATGGAAACCAGTATTTGCTTCCCTCCTGTTTCCTGTTCTTCCATTGCGTTGCGGATATTTACCTCATGTTCTGAAACTGTTTTTACTTTCTCATCAATAACATTAAAGCGTGAAAGAACATCGTTGGAAGACGCGGTTATTCCATCTATGGATGTTTTTATCTTTTTTAACATATCTGCGGTTGACTTTGACTGATTACTTGACGATTCGGCAAGTTTTCGGATTTCACCTGCGACAACGGCAAACCCTTTTCCCACTTCCCCGGCATGCGCCGCCTCAATAGCGGCGTTCATAGAGAGCAGGTTGGTCTGGGCGGCTATGTTTTCCATGACCGAATTTATTTCCAAAAGTCCTTCGGATTGCCGCGCTATTTCCTGTATTTTTTCCGCAACCGCTTGAACTCCTACCTTTCCGTTTTCGGATGCTTCGGTCAATTCCTTAACATTTTTGCTGTTTTCCATAAGTGTGTTGGTTACTGAATGAATATTAGCTGTCATTTCCTCAACTGCGGAAGACGAAGTATTGATACTGGCAGACTGTTCATCTATCAGCCTGTTCATGTGGTCAATGTTGCCTTTTATATTTTTTACCGCTTTATCCGCTTCGGCGGCGCTTTCTTCCTGTTTGCCCATCTTGCTTTTCATGCCGTCAAAATTAATTGAAATCTGGTCTACCGAATCGGAAGTTCTTGCCATATTTGATGATAGTTCATGTCCGGTATTGGTCAGCGCGTCGATTTTATGCTTCATTGTCCCTATAAGTTCCCTCATTTTTGTTACCATAAAATTAAAGTCATCGGCAAGATCGCCTATTTCGTCATTTGTATTGACATTCGCGTGATACGTCAAATCGCCTTTGGCGACAATTTTAATAACACGGGCTACTTTAATGATTGGGTTTACAATAATAAACTTACTGCCCAATGAGGTTAACAGAATTGAAATAAGTATAAGGCCTGCCGCAATTAAAAGAATTCTTTTTATAGCCATATTGCTGTTCTGTGAAATAGTTTTTTCTATAGATGACATTTCCGTGCCGATAAATAAAATGCCAATGACATCTTTGGTGCCGGGTTGAAATAACGGATAATATGCGGCGAGGTAATTCTTACCCAGAATAACCGCGTTTCCGATATATTCTTTTCCCTCCCGGACACTCGGATATGCCTTGCTTCCCGATCCCAGAAAGGTATCTACCGCGCGTTTTCCCGAAGCGTCTTTTATGCTGGTGGTTATTCTGCGGTAATCGCTTTGATCAGTGATAAAAATAGTCGCCAAAATATTCAGCGACGCGGATACCTTGTCAACAATTTCATAATTATGTGTCATCGAATTATCCTGCTGATCTATTAAATCACCGTCCTGGAGGATTAAGTCGCCGTGCTCATCTTTTATCATTAATTTAAAAGACTCTATGTCGCCTTTGATCTTTTCTTCCGCCATTAGAATGGCAGTTTGCAGGCTGACGCTTTCCATGGTAATAATGCTGGTTATTGACAGCACAATGACTGTTAAAAGTACAATAAGGGTAGTTATACTCGATATTTTTATGAGTATGCCTATTCTCTTTCCTTTTTTCCCGTTGTTTTCTGTATTCATTTTCTGCCTTCCTTTGTTATTCCAAAATAATTAGAATAACAAAGCAAATTTTAATAAAATGTTAAAAAAGAGTTTAAATAATCCTACCATACGCCTAATTATTGTGTCAAGAAAAAATAATGTCTTTTTTTTAATGACAAATTTTCCACTTTTGTAAATATATTGCAATTAATTGTATTTTTTATTAATATATATATCATGAAAATCAAAATTAAACTAAGCATTATGATGATCGCCATTGTATTGGTCGTGGCAGGCGGCATTGCCGTAATTGAGCTGGTGCAGGCATCCAACATTGCCTTGTCTCTTTCCAAACAGAAAACCATGTATCTGGCGCGCCAGACGGCGCAATACTGGGACGGACGTTTGACCGGCTATATAGAGGTGTTGCAAACGTTATCGTATGTAATGAATTTTTATGAAAGTATACCGGCAGACACACGGCGGCAGACGTATGAAGATACACTGCAGTCTGTTTTTGAGGACATGCCCGATTTTGTGCGATTAACTACTGTTTGGAAGCCTGACGCCATCGATGGCATGGACGCGCGTTATATAGGCCGCCCGGGTTCAACACCTACAGGGCAGTTTGCTTTTACCCTGACAAGAGAAACCGGAGAAATAAAAACTATAGCCAGTTCCGTAGTTCAGGAAACAATGTCATGGATAACAGGGCCCAACGCTAAACTAGTCGGTATGAGTGATGCCGCCCCTTTTAAGAATCAGGGAAAAGATACCTACGCCGTCAGAATCACATGCCCAATTATCAATAAGCGTCTTAATGAAACAGTCGGAGCCGTTATCTGTCAATTAGATACCGCCATGTGCCAGCCTCATGTAGAGCAGACTATCAAAAATATGGAAGAAATTTCCAACATTTCGCTTTACACCGATCAGGGATTTATTCTGGCAAATGATGATTCGGAATACATAGGTAAAAAAATTGATGATGAACCGCAGTACCATGAACAATTAAACAAAGTCAAAGAAACCATTAAAAACGCGAAAGAATGGGAAGGCGTAGAGTATGACCCTGATATGAAAACAAACATTGTAATGGCGATAGCCAATATTCCCATAGGCGTTTCTCCGACAACGTGGTCGATAATGGTCGGTTCAACCCAAGCTTACATTTTAAAAGATGTCAACGCCTTAAGAAATTTCGTCATTATTTTAGCGGCAATAGCCATTGTAGCGGCAGTTGTAATTATCTACATTGTTCTGGGCAACACTACGGCGCCAATAGTCAAGGTATCTGAGACACTCAAAGACATTTCTGAAGGCGAAGGCGATTTAACGCGAACCATCCCGGTCGGTTCCAAAGACGAGGTAGGCGACCTTGCCCTGTACTTTAACAATACCATTCAAAAAATTAAAAACTTGGTGCTTCTCATTAAAAAACAGGCGGGCGTGCTGCAAGAAATCGGCACCCAACTGTCCAGCAATATGACAGAGACCGCCGCAGCGATTAACCAGATTACCGCCAACATCCAGAGCATCAAAGGGCGCGTCATTAACCAGTCAGCCAGCGTAACAGAAACAAACGCGACTATGGAACAGGTTATCAACAACATCAACAAACTCAACGGCCATGTTGAAAACCAAAGCCGTAATATTTCACAAGCGTCATCAGCCATTGAGGAAATGGTTGCAAATATCAGTTCAGTCACCAACACGCTGGTCAGCAACGCGACCAATGTAAACCAATTAAAAGAAGCCTCCGAAGTCGGACGCGTCGGATTGCAGGAAGTGGCGTCGGACATTCAGGAAATATCCCGCGAATCGGAAGGCTTGCTGGAAATTAACTCGGTAATGGAAAACATCGCCAGTCAGACCAATCTGCTTTCGATGAACGCCGCTATTGAAGCCGCGCATGCGGGTGAAGCTGGAAAGGGCTTCGCCGTAGTAGCCGATGAAATCCGCAAACTGGCGGAAAGCTCCAGCGAGCAGTCCAAGACCATTGGCACCGTACTGAAGAAAATAGCGGAATCAATCAAAAAGATTACAAGCTCTACAGATAACGTACTTAAAAGGTTCGAGGCAATTGATGGCGGCGTTAAGACCGTTTCGCAGCAGGAAGAAAACATCCGCAACGCGATGGAAGAGCAGGGACAGGGAAGCAAACAACTCCTGCAAAGCGCGGGCGGTTTGAAAGAAACAACCCTGCAGGTAAAGACCGGTTCCGAGGAAATGCTTGACGGCAGTCAGGAAGTAATGAAGGAAAGCCAGAACCTTGAAAAGGTGACACAGGAAATAACCGGAGGCATGAACGAAATGGCGTCGGGCGCGGATCAGATTAACGTGGCGGTACACAATGTCAACGAGATGACCACCAAGAACCGTGAAGCCATTAACGGTTTGTTGGCGGAAGTTTCAAAGTTTAAAGTGGAGTAACGGCACTATATACAAATTTTCCATCATAATATTCCATTAATACAAATTTTATAATATAATAATAAGGAAGAGGAGAAAACAATGAAAATCAAAATCAAACTGAGTCTTATGATGATCGCCATTGTAGCGGTAGTGTCGGGTGGCATTGCCATAATTGAGTTGGTGAAGTCTAGCGACATAACTTTAAGGCTTGCTAAAGAGAAAACCTTGTATCTGGCGCGCCAACGCGCCCAGTACTGGGACGGCCGCTTGAACGGCTATATAAGTACGTTACAAGCTTTATCGAATATTTTTAATTTTTATGAAAGTATACCGGTGGCGGACCGACGCCAGCAGTTTGAAGATAACATAGAAGGTATGTTTGAGGACACGCCCGATTTTGTCCGGCTGGGTACTATCTGGAGGCCTAACGCCATTGACGGCAATGATGCCGCGGCTATAGGCAGATCAGGTTCATCCCCCACAGGACAATTTGCTTTTACCATGTCACGGGATACCGGACAGATAACAGAAGGCGCCAGTTTACTTGTTGCGGACGCAATGGCTTTAATGGACGGTCCCAACGCCAGAGTAGTCAATATGAGCAACCCGGTCGCAATGAAGAATCAGGGAAAAGATACTTTTGCCGTAACAATCTACGTCCCCATTATCAACAAACGTATTAATCAGGTAGTCGGAGTCGTAATCGGCCGGTTGGATATTGGCATGATACAACCGCTGGTAGAACAGACCATCAAAAATCTTGATGAAGTTACCAGCGCGGTTATTTATTCCGACAACGGGTTTATTTTGGCAAATTACATGCCGGAGTTTATCGGAAAACAAATTGACGAGGAAACACAATACGGCAAACAATTAAACGATGTTAAAACGGCAATTAAAAACGCGCAAGAATGGGAAGGGTCAGAGATGGACCCCGAACTGCATACAAACATGGTAATGGCAATAGCCAATATTCCCATAGGGGCGTCTCCGACAACATGGTCGATAATGATCGGCTCAACAGAAGCTTACATCTTGAGAGATGTCAACGCTTTAAGAAATTACGTCATTATTTTGGCGGCGATAGCCATTATAGTGGCGGTGGTAGTTATCTACATTGTTCTGGACAGAACTACCGCTCCTATCGTCAAAGTGTCTGAGACTCTCAAAGACATCTCCGAAGGCGAAGGCGATTTAACACGAACCATCCCGGTCGGTTCCAAAGACGAGGTAGGCGACCTTGCCCTGTACTTTAACAATACAATCCAAAAAATCAAAGCCCTGGTGCTTCTCATTAAAAAGCAGGCGGGCGTATTGTCAGATATCGGCACCCAACTGTCCAGTAATATGACAGAGACCGCCGCCGCGATTAACCAGATTACCGCCAACATCCAGAGCATCAAGGGGCGCGTCATTAACCAGTCCGCCAGCGTAACTGAAACAAACGCGACTATGGAACAGGTCATCACCAACATCAACAAACTCAACGGCCATGTTGAGAACCAGAGCCGTAACATTGCGCAAGCGGGATCCGCCATTGAGGAGATGGTGGCAAATATCAGTTCCGTCACCAACACGCTGGTCAGCAACGCGACCAATGTAAACCAATTAAAAGAAGCCTCCGAAGTGGGACGCGTCGGATTGCAGGAAGTGGCGACGGACATTCAGGAAATTTCCCGCGAATCGGAAGGTCTTTTGGAAATTAACTCGGTAATGGAAAACATCGCCAGCCAGACCAACCTGCTTTCGATGAACGCCGCTATTGAAGCCGCCCACGCGGGCGAGGCGGGCAAGGGCTTCGCCGTAGTAGCCGATGAAATCCGCAAACTGGCGGAGAGTTCAAGCGAGCAGTCCAAGACCATCGGTACGGTACTGAAGAAGATAGCGGAATCAATCAAAAAGATTACAGTTTCCACCGACAACGTACTGCACAGGTTCGAGGCGATTGACGGAGGCGTTAAGACCGTTTCCATGCAGGAAGAAAATGTCCGTAACGCGATGGAAGAGCAGGGACAGGGAAGCAAACAACTTCTGCAAAGCGCGGGCGGTTTGAAAGAGATAACCCTGCAGGTAAAGGCCGGAAGTGAGGAAATGCTTGACGGCAGTCAGGAAGTAATGAAGGAAAGCCAGAACCTTGAAAAGGTAACCCAGGAAATAACCGGCGGTATGAACGAAATGGCATCAGGAGCGGATCAAATTAACGTAGCGGTACACAATGTCAACGAGATGACCACCAAGAACCGTGAAGCCATTAACAATTTGTTGGCGGAAGTTTCAAAGTTTAAGGTGGAGTAATAGCGTAAGATAACAATTTTTTGTAGTGTCAAATGAAAACCGGAGGAAGTACGCATTGTATTTCTTTCGGTTTTTTATAAGAAGCGCACCTAAACTACAGCCGCGATTCGGCAAAAGTGAAATAAGTTTTCCGAAGATGAAAAATAATCATAATTTTCCGTATTTTTATTGACAAATAGACAAAAATCACAAACAATTAAAATATCATACAGAAATTCTATATGAAACCTCATATGAATAGGAGTAAAAAATGAAAATTAAGATGAAACTGAGTATCATCGTTATCGCCATTATTGCGGTTGTTTTAACCACAGTTGCGGTAATACTATTACGGCAGGCTTCAGCTATAAGCGTAAATTTAAGCAAGAGAAGCATTGAAAATCTTGCTGATCAACGCGCTGCGTACTGGCAGGGAAGAGAGGACGGTCTTTATCGGGTTGCCCGTACGTTAGCTAATATTTTTGGCGATTTTGAAGATGATCCGGTAGATCGAAGACGGGATATGTATGACAGTATGATGCAATCCGTTGCAAGGGCGGAAACTACCATATTCCAGGTCTACACTGTTTGGAAACCTAACGCGGTTGACGGAATGGATTCACGCTACGTTGGCCGTCCCGGTTGTACCGAAACAGGACAGTATGCTACTGCGTTTCGCATGGAAAACGGGCAGGCAAACCTCACGGTTACCACCGATTTAGTGGATGCCATGGCGCATTTAACAGGCCCCGACGCGAAGAAAGATCGATATGAACATCCCGTTCCCAGAAATATAGACGGGAAAGATACCTTTTATTTCAGGATAATGGTTCCCATCATTAATCATCGTAACGGCGAAGTAGTGGGAGGCGTGGGTTGTCTTTGTGTTATAGACGCGATACAACCGACTATAATACAAACCATAAAAGACAGAGATGAAATTTCCGCGATGTCTGTTTATTCCAATAACGGGTTTATTATAGCGAATTATATGCCGGATCGCATAGGAAAGCAATTACTCGACGTAGAAACTATCTACGGCAATAATCTAAAGGAAGTCAATCAAGCAGTTCTTGAAGGCAGGGATTTTTCATGCTCAAGTTATTCGTCGGTTTTGAAATCAGACGTAGAAATTACAATACAGTCTTTTCCATTGGGCGATTCAGGCAAAACTTGGAGCATAATGATCGCATCGACAAGAGCGTACATTTTAAGAGAAGTAAATGAAATGACCAGGTTTACGATCATCCTTGCGGCAATAGCAATTATAATTTCGGCGGTAATTATTTACTTTACCCTTCAAAGCACTACAAATCCGATTGTCAAAGTAGCGGATACCTTAAAAGATATTTCCGAAGGCGAAGGCGATCTTACGCGGAGTATCCCAGTTTCTTCCAAAGACGAGGTTGGCGATCTTGCCCTGTACTTTAACAATACAATTAAAAAAATCAAAGACCTTGTGCTTCTTATTAAAAAGCAAGCGGGCTCATTGAAAGATATAGGCAACGACCTTGCCAGCAATATGACCGAAACCGCCGCGGCAATAAACCAAATCACCGCCAACATCCAGAGTATCAAAGGCAGAGTTATAAACCAGAGCGCCAGTGTAACTCAAACAAACGCCACAATGGAACAGGTTATTGCCAACATCAACAAACTCAACGGTCATGTTGAAAACCAGAGCAGAAATGTTTCCCAGGCATCATCCGCCATTGAAGAAATGGTAGCTAATATCAATTCTGTTACCAACACGCTGGTCAGCAACGCAACAAATGTAAATCAATTAAAAGAAGCTTCCGAAGTGGGACGTGTCGGATTGCAGGAAGTGGCATCGGACATTCAGGAAATATCCCGCGAGTCTGAGGGTCTTTTAGAAATTAACGCTGTAATGGAAAATATCGCCAGCCAGACAAACCTGCTTTCGATGAACGCGGCAATAGAAGCCGCGCACGCGGGAGAGGCGGGCAAGGGCTTTGCCGTAGTCGCCGATGAAATCCGCAAACTGGCGGAAAGTTCCAGCGAGCAGTCCAAGACAATTGGTACGGTACTGAAAAAAATAGCGGAATCAATCAAAAAGATTACAGTTTCCACCGACAACGTACTGCACAAGTTCGAGGCGATTGACGGCGGCGTTAAGACCGTTTCACAGCAGGAAGAAAATGTCCGCAACGC
>Ga0268262_10000130_pt1 | contig 93605 bp, 84 predicted proteins | sample TergutNc150P3_FD_190354 | JGI IMG/M metagenome (GOLD analysis project Ga0268262, IMG submission 190354) | Nasutitermes corniger P3 segment gut microbial community from laboratory colony in Florida, USA - Nc150 P3 (SPAdes) (version 2) | ecosystem: Host-associated > Arthropoda: Insects >... | reverse complement strand
AACCACGTTCTCGCTGTGTGGAAACTTTTTTTATATAGTCTCCGGCTCCGCTTTTTATTGTTTCATATTCTTGCGCCGCTTTGTATAAATGAAACTGATTAAGATTGTCATAATTCATTGTATCAGCGGGCAAGTCAAAATAATATCCGAAAAACAATAAAACTTTTCTTAATAATTTTTTATCATTAAATATTTCTTTTTCCAGCATTTCACGAATGATATTAAAAGCGGAATAATTTACCTCTGGCGGAGAATCGCTGAATTTTCTGACTATTTCATAGGCAAATTTATGAAAAGTACGAATTTTCGCCGGAATACAAAGTTTCTTATTGATACGTTCTTCTAATTCATCTATTGCTTTATTTGTATATGAAATAACAATTATTTCTTCTGGAAGAATTTGTTTTTTCTCTACCAAATATTTTACTTTTGCAGCCATTGTTGTAGTTTTTCCAGCACCTGCGCCTGCTACTAAAAGACAATAATCATCGTCAGCGACGACCGCCCTTCGTTGTTCATCATCAAGCTTAATATTCTGGTCGATATCTTTCAATAAATTATCGAAATAATTTTTGTTCTGTTCTACAATACGATCGGTATATTGGGCGTTATGGTTTTCTGTGTCTTGATACAGAGTCTCATAACGACGCAAACAGGTGTTGACCATTTCCATATCGATCGAAAAACGTGGTGCATTTTCCTTGCAATAATCATAAGCCGTCTTTACAGAAAGCTGTTCAACCCATTCTTCAAAAGATGCTTTCAGATTTGTTAATTCCCTTGCCGTTATATAATGATTTGCTCCGAAATAAGTCTGATAACTATGGTCAAAGGAAATCAAATCATTACGAAGTATTGATAAATCAAGCGACATATTGGCAGTGGTCGTATTATTTTCTTTCTTTGCAGATATGCCGAAATGTTTTGCAGGTAAGCCGCAATGAGGGCAGAACTCTGCTCGGTCTGATATTTCTTTTTTGCACTCTGGGCATAAAATTAACGGCATAAGTCTTCTCTTTTATAAAATTATTAATATTTATATGAATATTAACATATTTAAACTAATTTTACTTGAAAAACCGTATAAAATATCTATACAATTATGTATAGACAGGAATTACTGTATTTACATGGATAAAAGAAAAAAAGCACGAATAGCGGCGAAAATTAAGGCTTTCAAAAACACAGACTTTACAGATTGTCCGCCGCTGACAGAAGAACAAATGAAAGAATTCAAACCTTCTCACCTGTGAAACATGGTAAATTATAAGCCTATAAAAAAAACTGTAAATGTTCGTCTTGAACCTCAACCGAGCCCATAGGGCGAAGATTCCCCTCTTGATGCTGATGTCATTGAATGGCTACAGGGTGAAGGGAAAGGTTATCAAACCCGTATGAACGCTATTTTACGAGAAGCAATGTTACATTCAGTTTCGTGACGATATAACCAATATAAAACCTATTTGCGAGCAGCAGTGTGGCTGTCATATTCTTTCTCTTTATGGAGAGTAAACGGCTCTTCATCTGATAAAACTTCTAAAGTACCGGTGTGGCAATATTTCATAATGTCAGGCGCGAACTTGCGCGCGGCGGCGGCGCACCTGCCGTCTTCACGGTCGTAGTCATAATAAAAATCGGCGCGCCATTTTCCTTCTACTTTTACACATGTCCCGCGTACCATATTATTAAACTCGTCATCGACAATACCTAAAGTTTTCGCCCAATCTTTGTGATGTACAAAAGTGGAATTATTATTAAACAATATTTTACCATCGTGAATAATAAAAATAATTTTTTTGTCGGATGAATGCATAAAATCTCTATACTTATAGTATACGACACAATATAAGAACTGTCAAAACAAGGTATAAATCCATTTTCTTTTAAATTCTACTTATGTGTGATATAATAAAACAATGAAATCAATTTATTCGGAGCAATTAAGGAAAGAAGGTTTACAACTTATAATCGCCTCGGAAAAAGGCGATATTGAAGCCGTAAAATCATTGCTTAAAAAGGGTGTTTATATCCATGCGCAGGATAGAGAAGGCAGGTGCGCGCTTGTGGCTGCCGCTTATAAGAACTATCTTGAAATTGTCGATTTACTAATTACCGCCGGCGCGGATGTCAATATGAAAGATAATACCCTGCAAAGCGCCTATTTAATCTCAACCTCCGACGGATATACAGAGTTGCTTAAAAAAACTCTCGAAGCCGGAGCGGATGTCCTCTGTACGGACAGTTACAATGGAACAGGGCTTATCCGCGCCGCCGACCGCGGGCATGTTGAAATAATAAGAGAACTTTTAAAAACAGATATCCGTGTTAATCATATTAACAAAATCGGGTGGACAGCGTTACTTGAGGCAATCATATTGGGCGACGGAGGAAAGCGGCATACTGAGGTTGTGCGTTTGTTGGTTGATTCAGGCGCGGATGTTAATTTGCCGGATAAAGAAGGAATCACTCCGTTGGCGCACGCAAAAAGCAAGGGGTATACCGACATTATTAAAATATTGGAAAATTCAGGGGCAAAAGACTTACTTTCCTAAATCCCGTAGCGTCGAAAAAAAACATCCACACCATATATAGCGTAGGTAACTACTTTTTAAAAAAAAATAAAAAATTCTTTCTGTTTTTGTCAAGCAAAACGCATACTTCACACCATATATATGGTGTCGCGTATGCGATATTAATCTTTTTTTTAAGGAGAAAAAAATGAAAAAAGTTTTTGTAACCTATGTAATGATTTTTTCATTACTGCTGGCAGTCTGCGGCTGCTCAAGTGATTTAAGTCCGCAACAGGAGACGGACTTGGAATCTCCGCAAGTACAAGGTTCAGATGAACAAAGTACGCAAGAGCCGGATATTGAACCGGATATTGAACAGGAGGAAACGGATGACAGTACGGATGAACAGGAGGAGAATGAACCTGTACCGCATGATATTGAAACTCCTGAAGTTGATCCGCCGATAGTCGAACCTATCGAAGTGAAACCGCCGGAAATTATTCCGCCTGAAATTAAACCCCCGGCAGTCGAACCTATCGAAGTGAAACCACCGGAAATTATTCCGCCTGAAATTAAACCCCCGGCAGTCGAACCTATCGAAGTAAAACCACCGGAAATTATTCCGCCCGAAATTAAACCGCCTGCAGTCGAACCTATCGAAGTTGTGCCCCCTGAAATAAATTCGCCTGTAATTAACTTGTTGGAAATAAATGAATTACGCACGGAATTTTCAAGTGCGGCAAAACGTGCGGAGTATATCGAATTCAAAGTAAAGCAAGACGGGAATTTGAATGGCTTACGTCTTTTAATAATGTATGATGCAAAAAGCCCTTTTATTTATAATTTCCCCGCTGTTGATGTTTCGTTAGGTGAATATATAACGCTTCATCTGCGTACTTTGGAAAGTACCTGTATTGATGAATTGGAAGATGATTTGTCTTTGTCCGGCGGAACTGACTCTTGTCCTACCGCCCGCGATTTATGGGTATCGGGTTCTGCTAAATTACTTCATAAAACCGATATTATCTATTTACAAGATAAAGACGGCAGGGTATTGGACGCGATTATAATGAATCAAGCGCCCGGTACTGCATGGAGCAAAAATCAGGCGCATTTCGCGGAAATTCTTGAAAATTTATTTTACGCGGGAATGTGGAAAGCGGAAGACGGACAAATGCCGAACCCTTATGACGCTGTTGACACATCGACAATAAAATCATCAGCGACAAAAAGTGTTAGCAGATACGAGGAAAAAGAGAGCACTCATACGGCAAATGATTGGTATATAACCGCTGCCGGCGGAGCTTCACCCGGAAAACCGAATAATTAAGTTTAAAGGCGCGGACTTGCGAAGGACTTACAACTTTCGCAAGTCTTATTTGCGCTGAGGCAGTATTGTTAAATATACCCCGGCAAGAACCAGCGCGGCTCCCGCTCCTTGCAGAAGGGTAAGTCTTTCATGCAGAACGATAAATCCGGCAATTACCGTTACTACCGGAATTAAATTGATAAATACCGATGTTGTCGATACTCCCAACGCTTCCATTGCGTAAGCGTAGAGCCAGTACCCAAGAGCGGAACAACCCAGCGCAAGAAAAATTACATGAAGCATGACCGGCAACGTGGGATCGCCCCAGCTTTTGTATTCCAGAATTGCAAAGGGAAGTAATCCCAGAAACCCGAAAAAATTTTGCCAGAATACGATATAAAGACGGGATCGATTTCTGTCAAAGAGAGGACGGGTAAGCAGACTGTAACCAACCCAGCACAATGCGGCTCCTCCCATGTAAACATAACCGGATATGCTCCCCGAAATAGAAAAGGAAACTCCGGCGACCAACGCGACTCCGGCAATGGAAATAAACGCTCCCAACCACGACTGCCAGCCAAGATGAGGCGCACTGTTATGTGACATGTTGTCGCACGTATTACTATCCGCGCGTTTTTTTTGAAACGATGATTTTGCTGAGAGCCAGTCGGCGATCATTGTAAGCACGGGAATTGCCGCCGTAATAATGGAAGCCTCTGAGGCAGTAACCCGCATCACGCCGTTGTTTTCAAAGAAAAAATAAAAAGTAACCCCCGTCAAACCTGAGCCTATTAACAGAAACATATCCGGCTTAAGCATCTTGTTTGCGCCATGCCATTCCGGGGAAAAGCGATACATTAAAAAAAGTACAACAATGGCGATTGCAAAACGCACAGCTCCCAGCGTCATGGGTGGAAAAACCGGCAGAGATTCTTTAATTGAAATAAAGGAAAAGCCCCATAATAAAACGCAAGCTATTATGGAAAAGATTGCAAACTTCCTACGTCCTTTTATCACAAAATAATAGTATCAAAAAGCCGATAAAAAGTCATGATTAATTATTAACTTGCCGCTCAGCGTCCTCAGGGAACGCTCCCATCGCTCTTATGTTCGTATAGTTCGTGGTTAAAAATATTTCATTTTTTTTCAAATTCAGTCAAGCGCCACGCACGGTCGCACCCATATAGGGTATGTAGTTTTTCAAAAAACGCTCTCGGGCGGGAAAACTGCAAATCTTATTTAAGGAGCATTTTATGGAAAATGTTAACCGTAACCACAAGAACAGCGTATTCTCTTCGCTGTTCAGCACACCGGACGTTTTGCGAGAACTCTACTCGGCTATCGAGGGGATACCTATACCGCCGGATATTCCCATTGATATTAATACCCTTTCAAATGTCCTTATTATGAAGCAGATAAACGACGTTTCTTTCTTACTTGACAAACGGCTTGTTGTGCTTATTGAACATCAGTCTACAATAAATGAGAACTTGCCGTATCGTCTGCTTGAATACATAACACGGATATACGAGAAAATAGTCGATAAAGAAAAAAAGTATCAAAAGAACCTTATGAAAATCCCGAAACCTGAATTTATCGTCTTGTACAACGGAACAGATGATTATCCCGATTATACGGAATTAAAGCTTTCCGACGCTTTTATGGACATTGAAGGGCTAAAATTGACAGGTATTGATAAAATACCATTGGAATTAATAGTGCCTGTATACAATATAAACCAAGGGCATAATCCCGAAATATTGAAAAAATGTGAAAGTCTTTACGGCTATAGTTTTTTTATTAACAAGATACGTGAATACCAGACGCAAGGATTAACGCTTGAAGAATTGATAACCCCTGTGATAGAATATTGTATAAAGAACAACATACTAAAGGATTATTTGGAAGCCCATGCTTCGGAGGTAATAAATATGATTTTTGGCGAATATGACAGAGAAATGGATATTGCTGTAAACCGCAGAGAAGCTATGGAAGAAGGTATGGAAAAAGAAAAATTGATAATCGCAAAAAAATTACTTGAAAAAGGCTCAACTCCTGAATTTGTGCATGAGATCACCGGACTGCCTCTGGACGGAATTGAAGAAATAGATTTTTAATTGAATTAAGGTTGCCCTATATGTAGTGTCGTCAATTTCTTGACGACACTACGGAAAAGTGGGGACTCGTGCTTAGGCGTGTGCTCCATCTTTAAGTATCTTCTTATTTATAATATATACAATATAAATATTTATTAATGGCAAAAATATTAAGAATTTATATTTTCTTTTATTTGATAGACTATTATCATGTTTTATTATCTCTCCAATAAAGTGTTTTGGTAAAATAAATATTCCTATATAAAATAATAAACAAAATATAAAGATTAAAACCATAAATATTGTTTTTTCCAAGTATTTTGTAATTTCTTCAAAGTCTAGTTTATTTATAAATTGTATTAATCTTGTTGGAAAGTTATTTTTTGTATAAAAAATATCAATAATAATAAATATTACTAATATTGTAAGCGCCAAATAATTAAATATTATTGATATATTCAATTTTTTAATTTCAATCTCCGTTTTTTTAGTATTTATTTCTTCTTTTTTGTCAGGAAGTGTTTTTTTATTTTGTTCCCATTGCAACATTATAAAAAATATAAATAAAACAAATGGAAAGCAATTTATTGAAGAAATCCATTTTATTAGTTCATTGTTATTTTCATTTACAACATTTACAATGCCGGGTTCGACTGGGAGCAAAGGAATACCGTTACAGATGGTGATTAATAAACTCAAAGCAAATAAAGGAGCAAATATAATAAATGCCATTATTATTTGCGGCATAATTGTTCTTATTGAGAATACAATATTAAAGAATATTTTCGTTTTAGACGCTAATGAAATTAATATTACGTCAATAAATAATAAAAAAATAAATAATGTAAAATCCATGTTTTCCTCCCATATTATTAATAATTGCCGTTAAACCCCTTAATTAACGACCATTCCCTGCCTGTATAACAATATCCCACCCTAAATGATTATATTCATTCAGGTATTATTTTTTCATAATAATCATCGTCAATGATGTTGTTAATAGTAATTCCTTCTTCGAGATTTTGTGTTGAAAATAAGAAAGTGACGTGGAATTCATTTTTTATATCCAATACATCAATAAATTTTTTCTGAAAATTATCTTCTTTTGGCTGATTTTTACCTCCCCATCGTTTATCATTAAAAAGATATTCACCTATTAATTGTTTTGGTCTATTATCTTTGTTATCCAGTGTAATTACATAAAATTCAGGAACAGTCGAAATAGAGTTTATTCCCGGAATGTTAAAGGGTATCTTTACAACAAGATTATTAAAACTTTTTATAATATTAACAATTTCTTGTTTCAGTTGTTTTTTAAATAATTCTTCATTATGGAACTCATAAAAATCTTTTATATGTTTATAAATTCCGCTACCTTTGTTAATAGCGCTATCGTTATATTTTAATTCTATCAATGCAACTTTATGTGGGATAGTTTTGGAAATTGCAATAATATCAAAACGCCCTTTAAAATTTGATTTATCTTTTTCGACTTGATTTAAAAATGACTTCTCATATTCAATATCAATACAAAACCAGTTTGATGATGGATTGTTATTGTTATTAATAAATAGAATAGATTGAGCTTTTTTCTCGTCCTTTTGAAGTTTATAAATTTTTTTCTTTATATCTTCATAATTCTCATAAATTACATGAGGTGTAATTTCCTTAGGTTTTTTTTCTAAATAGGATTCATTTATATCATAAGAAATATTTCCGTTATTAAAATCTATTTTTACAACACTGCCACAATTATAATATAAATTAATACAATCATTACGAATCCCTATAATCAATTCATCCTTATGAGCTTCGTAAAGTTTATAGAGCTCGGTTTTCTTAAACGCATCCGCAAATTCATTATTAATTCCTCTTAATTTTTCAGCTTCTGCCATAAACTACCTCCATTATCGCTGTGTATTCAATTAACGACCATTCCCAGCCTGTATAACAATATCCCACCCTAAAGCCGAGCAGCGGTCATAAAGCTGTTTGGGGGTCGCTTTGTCTAAATATACACGTCCTCCGCTTTCTTTTTTTTCGGGAAAACTCGCTAAAAGCCGTCTTAAAGCGTTTGCGTCCGCCCTTCCTGAACCTACCCAACGCTGAATAGTTTGGAAACTAACCCCTGCTTTCCTTGACAGGCTTTCGTTTGTTTCTTCGGGAAACGCTGATTTTATGCTTCGTACAACTTCATCGGCGTTGGTGCATATTTCCCTTAAATCTGTATCTTCAAACTTGGCTTTCCATTCGTTTGCCACAGAACCCTCCAAAAATACCGTATAATATGCATATATTATAGTATGTTTTGGCGAAAGTCAAGCGAATTTTTATCAAAAAATTTGTTAAAAGTACTTGACAAAATATATAATATATGTATAATACAGTATATGTTGTATATACAGTACGATTAGAAAACAGAAATTTATATATTTAATGGAGTTTTTTATGGCAAAGATACGTGACAATAGTATTCCTGAGCAAATTATAGAAAAAATGCATGGAGTAGAATCAGATTGGTTCGGGGATACTGTTAAAGGGACATGTTGTAATCAGATTGCATGTAGGCACACAGTTGACAGAGATAGTGAGACAAATTCCGTTTATTTTTATTTCATTTTTACTCGCGAAAATAATCTTTCAAAAAAGAATTTTACCTCGCTTGATTTTAAGTTTTGCGCCATAGTTGCACACTATCAAAAGAAGTTTTGGGCTAGAAAATTTAAAAATGATGAGTTAACAAGGGTAAAATCTGTTGTTTTAGACAGAGGAAAAGACGCTATTTCTGATTTGGGTTTAGTAGTGGAAGAAATTGCAACCCCATTGTATTTCGTTACACCCTTTTATGAGGAAGAAGTAAAAGAAAAACGATCTATAGTATTTATGTTATTACCATTTATGATAATTATGATAATTATTGCCTTTCCGTTACATCCAATGTTATTAGATATTTTTATTGTATTGTGTATAATTTTTGAATTATTGCTATTAATTTCAGCACTTTTTATTGAAAACGTTAAGAAATATTCACTTTTTCCGGCGAAGCTTTTTTTATGCGTACTTTTCAATATTGCACTAAATATAAAAATTATAAGCCATATTTTGACAAAAGGATCAGAGATTAACGTGCGGTTAATAAAAGAACTTTCTTTATTAATTGTAAGTTTACAAAATGATAGACCTATTCTTTGTTTAGTTATATTTATTTTTGTTATTATTCTTAATATGTTAGTAATTAATAAAATATGTATCTGTACTAAAAAACTAAGTTCACGTTTTTGTCTTAACTCTCTAACAATGCAAAATATTATTCAGGATATTAATATAGATTATCTTGATTATAAAATTAGTGAAGAAGAAGTCATTGAAAAAAAAGAAAAAGTCTGGAGGGAAGGAAATTTTTTTAGCGTTCTCGAAGGCGTAAATATATTTGTATCAAGTCATGGAAAATTCGGATTATTTATTATAGGGATCAGTTTTATTAGTATTATTTTTTTACACATATTACAAAATGGCAGATCAATTAATGAGGTTTTTAATACATATTTACCTCTTTTTATTGCTAATGGAATTATTTTCATTCTGCTTTCTTTTTTAACATCTTTAACGCTAGGAGTGGTTATTAAAAGGGAAAATTTACACGGTTTTCCGTTTGATAAATATAAATCAATTTAGGAGGCATATAAAATGACAGAATTTGTACATCTTCACGTTCATTCCGATTATTCCCTTACAGATGCTGCTGTTTCCGTCCAAAAACTGGCGGACAAGGCGGAAGAATTGGGAATGACCCACCTTGCCCTTACAGATCACGGTAATATGTTCGGTGCAATGGATTTTATAAGTGCGTGTAATGAACATATGGAAGAAATTGACTATGAAGAACAGTATATAAAACGAAAAAACCCAATAAAACCAATTATAGGTTGTGAAGTATACGTTTCTCCAAATTCCCGTTTTGATAAAAGAAACACGGAAAATGAAATTAAGTTTTATCATCTTGTGCTTCTTGTTTCCAACCGAGAAGGTTACTATAACCTGGTAAAACTCTGTTCTTTGGCTTATACAGAGGGATTTTATGAAAAACCAAGAATAGACGAAGAGCTTTTGTTTAAATATCACAGAGGAATTATAGCTCTTTCAGGCTGTACAAGCGGTGAAATTTCAAGGCTTATTCAGGCAGGAATAATAGAAGAAGCCGAAAAGAAAGCTGTTCATTATCGGGATCTTTTTGGGAAGGATGAAAACGGAAATCCCAATTTTTACCTTGAAATACAAGATCATGATATTCCGACAGGAGAATTAAAGGGGTGTAATTTATCTCAAAAAGATATAAATAAAATTATCGCAGATATTTCAAAAAAGACAGATATCCCGATGGTCGCTACCAACAACGTACATTACCTTAACAAGGATGATTATAAAGCACATGATGCTCTGCTTTGTATAGGAACAGGAAAAGTCCTAACTGAAGAAAAAAGGAAAAAATTCTACGGAGATCAGTTTTATTTTAAAACAGGCGATGAAATGGCGGCTCTTTTCAGCGAATACCCACAGGCAATTTCAAACACAGTTCTTATAGCAAACAGATGTAACGCGGATATTCCGAGAATTTCAATAAAAGAGCTGCCTGACTGCCTGCCGGAATTTGAGATTCCGTCCGGCTATGAATCGACAGATAAATATTTAAGGCAAATTTCCGCCGAAGGTCTTGAGCGGCGTTACGAAAAAGAAAAAGCGGAAAATGGTATAGAATGGACGGAAATTCAAAAGAGAGCGGAATACGAACTTAATACAATTATAAATAATAAGTTTACAAATTACTTTTTAATTATTTGGGATTTTATCAAGTATGCGAGAGAACATAATATTCCTGTAGGTCCCGGGCGCGGGTCGGGGGCAAGCTCAATTATAGCGTATGCGTTATTTATAACTGATATTAATCCGATAAAGTACAACCTTCTTTTTGAGCGTTTTTTGAATCCTGAGCGCATTTGTATGCCGGATTTTGACATTGATATTTCAAATGAAGGACGGGAAAAAGTTATTAATTATATTACTCAAAAATATGGTAAAGAAAGGGTAGGGCATATAATCTTATTCGGGAAATTAGGAACAAAGGCTGTAATAAAAGAAGGTGCTCGTGTTTTGGGAATAACAGTCCAGGATTCCGGTAATATAACAAAACTAATACCTCCCAATCAAAATATTACTATGGATAAAACGATTAATGATGAGTCAAAACTTCAAGAAATGGAAAAAGAAGCAGACCCTATTTATCAATTATTGGGTCTTAGGATAAACCTTGAAGGTCTTAACCGCTATTTAAGCCTACACGCCGCCGGTATTGTTATTGGGAAAAAACCGTTGATTGAATTAGTACCTCTCTTTAAGGAAAGGGAAGAAAATGGCGGCAATATTGCCACACAGTACAGTATGAACTTCCTTGAACAGTGCGGTCTTGTTAAAATAGACCTTCTAGGACTAAAAACTCTTGATATAATAAAACACTCGCAGGAATTGATCCGAATGCCTGGAAGTAAATATTCAAATTTCACTATAGAAGATATTCCTGAAGATGATAAAGTTACGTTTAAAATGTTGGGTGAAGGAAAAAGTTTATATGTTTTCCAATTTGGATCGGAAGGTATGCAGGATATCTTAAGACAAGCAAAACCTGCTTCTATCGAAGATCTTGCCGCCCTTAACGCAATGTACCGTCCGGGATCTATGCAGAATATACCGCGTTTTATCAAGGCTAAGAAAAGTCGAAAGAAAATAAGTTATCCCGATCCAAGCCTTGAGGGAGTATTAAAAGAAACTTACGGCATACTTGTTTATCAGGAGCAGGTTATGCAGATTGCTTGTATTATTGCAGGTTACAGTATGAATCAAGCAGACCTTTTTCGACGTGCCATTAGTAAAATGAAAATAGAAATTATCGAGAAAAAAAGGATGTCATTTATAGAAGGGGCAGTAAAACGGGGATTCTCTGATAAAAAAGCCGGTGAAATTTATGATATACTCGCCCAGTTTGCCCCTTCAAGTTTTTGCAAGAGCCATGCTGTAGCCTATGCGAAACTAGCATATCAATCAGCTTATTTGAAAGCAAATTTTCCCGATCAATATAAAGATATTTGTTATAAGATATTTGTTGTAAGTACGGAGGAATATATGGTATAATAGAAAAGTAAATGAGGATAAATGAAATTTATTAAAATCTAAAGGAGGATTTTATGAGTAAGAAAAACCCTACAGAGAAAGAAATTATTGATTGGTTAGATAAAGATAAAAACAAATTATCTTTGTTGTATAATAAAAAATATATAAACTATTCAGGGACAACTGCCAAGAAATATTATTATGATATAATCTCTAAATATTTACTTGAAAATATAAATCTTTTTAATCAAAATAACATTCAGGAAATAGGAAGAAAAAAACCATATCCGCAGAATGATAAACCTTTAACCGAACAAGAGAGAACAGAGATATATAATAAAAAGCGTGGTGAGGAATGGTTTGCACGTGGGTTATTAGGATATGATTTCGATGACATAGGAAAAATAAAGTATTATCAATTACCTATAAAAGATGAAAAAAAACAAAAAGCTGGAAAGATTGATATAATTGCCATGAATGAAAAATCTATTCTTTCCATAATTGAATTAAAGCGAGAATATAATTCAGATACATTATTAAGAGCAATTTTAGAAATAAATTCATATTTTTTTCAAGTAGATAAAAAAAAGCTTCGTAAACATTTCTCTTGTTCAGAAATACAGCAAGTAGTGTTAATATTTAAAGATAGTCCTCAACATAAACAATATAAACAATCAAAATTGATTAAAGAACTTGCTCAAAAATTAAAAGTTAAAATATTAGTTTTAGATTATAGAGTTACTTTACCATGACCACCATAATCCACCGTGGAGCCGAAGAAATAGGCGGCTCTTGCGTCGAAATTTGCAGCGACACCACAAGAATAGTCATCGACATTGGTATGCCGTTGATGAATCCCGATGGTTCCGGCTTTGACTCGTCTAAAGTTGAAACACAATCCGCACAGGAATTAATTGATGAAAAAGTTTTGCCCAATATTCCGGGTTTAATCTTAAAGGAAGATGAAAAGAAAACAGCGTTGTTAATTTCTCACGCTCATAGAGATCATTATGGGCTTATTGATTTTGTTAATAAAAACATACCTATATATTTGGGAAAGGCAACACATAAACTTATTGAGCTTACTGATGTTTTTGCCTGTAAAGATAAAGTTATTGAAAAACCTATTTATTTTGAAAATGAAAAATCTTTTACCTTTGGCGATATGGAAATAACGCCCTACCTGATGGATCACGGCGCTTTTGACGCTTACGCTTTTTTGGTTCGTTCTGGAGATAAATCGCTGTTGTATACCGGAGATTTTCGCGCTCATGGTAGAAAATACAAGTTGTTTTATAAATTTCTGCATATTGTGCCTAAAAAAATTAACTGGCTGTTAATGGAAGGAACAACCCTGTCACGCCAGAAGCAAAGATCAAGAACCGAAGCCCAACTTGAGGGTGATTTTGTAAAAAATTTCAAGGAAACAAAAGGAATTAATTTTGTATATCTTTCAGGACAAAATATAGACAGGTTTGTAAAAATTTACAGAGCTTGTAAAAAAAGCAAAAAGTTATTTGTAATTGATTTCTATATTGCCACAGTATTAGCGGAATTAGCAGCGTTTGGTAATAAACTTCCTTATCCTTCTCCCGAATATTCAAATATAAAAGTGTTTTTTCCAAGTGCCCTGCAAAGAAAAATTGAGAATTCTAACAGAAAAGATTTAATTGACAGATTTGCTCAATATAAAATTTCCTTGGAAGAAATAGATAATAGAGCTGCTAATATTGTTATGACAGTCCGACCTTCAATGGATTGCGAAATAAAGAAAATAAACAACTTAAAAGGCGGAAAGTTGATCTATTCTTTATGGAAAGGATATAAAGAAAAAGAATACACAAAAAGATTTCTTGATAATCTTGAAAAGCGAGGCGTATCTTTAGTCGATATTCATACATCAGGGCACGCCGATTATTATACGCTTAAAAAACTACTTTCCGCCGCTAAACTTCTTAATGTTATACCCATTCACACCCTTGAAAGCGATAATTATAAAAATCTATTCCCTGAAGTAAATATTGTACAAGTGAAAAATGGAGAAGTAATTAGTTAATATTATTTTGAAGGAAAAAAAGAAAAGTGAGATATTGAAGTTTTTTGTTAGTTTTCAAAGATTTTTTTCGATGATAAAGATAAAAGATTTAAAGACTGTTTCTGAGCAAATAATAGAAAAGATGCATGGTTTAGAATGTGATACAATAATCGGAAATATTGGAACGAAGAATTACAGTAATATGGTCGCCTTTGTGTACACAGTTGGTGGGAATGCTACGACTGAGTCCGTTAGTTTTTATCTTTTGTTTGTGAAAATAATTTTTAAAAAAATAAAATCACTTCACCTAATCTTGAATTTTGTGTCATGGTTGCATACTATCAAAGAAAACATTATGCAAGGAAATTTAACAATGATGAGTTAGCAATGGTAAAATCCGCTGTTTCAGACAGGAAAAAAGATGTTATTTCTGATTAACTATAATGTTCTTTACACTGTGCTATTTCAAGATTTCCGTTTTCTATGCGATATACAATACGATGTGTGTCGTTAATCCTTCTTGACCACCATCCTGACAAATAGTTTTTTAAAGGTTCAGGTTTTCCAATACCTTCAAAAGGTGTTCTTTCTATATCTTTTATAAGATCATTAATCTTTTTTAGCAGTTTTTTATTTTGCTTTTGCCAATAGAGATAATCATCCCATGATGTATCAGACCATATTTTTTTCAAACTTACGCCTCAATGAGTTCATGTTCAATGCCTTTTCCTTTTTCTAATTGTTTGATCGATTTTTTTAAGACATTCATATTAGCTTCACTGTAAAATGGGTCTGTAGTAATTTCAAAGGGGATTTTTTGCAGTCTTACCGATGCTCTGGCAAAAACATTAAAAGCTGTACTCATAGTTAATCCTGTGTTATTACAAAATGTCTCAAATTGGTCTTTTAATTGTTTATCCATGCGAATATTTATATTGGTTTGAGCCATAAATATCTCCTTGTATGTAAATATACACCATTTTATTTACAATGTCAATAAAATATTCTATATATCACAATCTTTTATGCGCTTATCAGTAATAAAGCTCAAATCCTTCTTGGTTCGCTCTTGTTCGTGTCGTTCGTGGTAAGTTCTTCATTATTCAAGTATCCTCATCCTATACCCCTCGCCAATCCGCTCAAGACTTTTCTTTACGCTTTCCCCCGGTTTTGACTGTTGTTTTAAATCTATAGTAAATTGATTCATAGAAAAATGGCGGTAAAAAAATAACTGTTTATACATTTCTTTGTTACTTGCGTATAAGGCTTTCAATTTTTCCGTGTAGCTGTCGAAAATGCCACCCTTTTTCATCTCACTGTAGCCTATTATCCAAACAGGGCAGTCCAGCGCCGAGTGAAATTCAAAAAGAAGGTCAGCCATGTTTTTCTGGGATTCTTCAATAGCGGAGGCAATGGAATGTTTGCCGCTTGCCGTTTCCATTTTGACAAGTTCCCGTAATTCAACAGTACGCGGAGAGTGAATAGGGGTTTTGTTTAATATTATGGCGTTTTTTGTAAAATCTATTCCGAGAGACGGGTTATCAATAAAAAATTTCTTTGCTATTTTTCCGGAAGGTCCCACAAGGTAACGCCTGTTTTCCGCCGCTTGTTCTCTGCGTCCCGGGTTATCCGCAACAATGATAAGTTTTATTTCATCGTCAATTTTTATTTCATCCAGCGCGGTATTGTAAACAACGGGAGTTTCAACGGTGTATGACGAGTTTTTTCCGTTTGCCCTTGTGTCCGCAAGTTCCTGCTGAAATTTTTTAAGTTTAGGCAGAGAGCGGGACAATTCCTCTGTTGTTACGCGAAAACGCTCCCGCGCTTTTTCAAATTTGTTCCATGCGCCGCGGTTCAAGTTGTTTTCTCCGTACGAAAGATTTAAACGCTCCTTGAGGCAAATTCCAGCACTAATTCAATCTCGCCCCTGGAACGATGTACGGCTTGAGCGATTTCTTCGGTTGTCCAGCCCTGACCTTTTAACCTTAATATGTCTTCGCGCTCCTGCGGAGTAACGGAGCCTTCGCTCTTTGGCGGCGTTTTGCCTTTTTCTTTATCAATCGCTCCCTTTGTTATTTTAAGAAGAGCCTTGGCGTCTTTATCCAGCGCGATAAATTCCGCTTCCGTGCGCGCAAGCCACTCGCGGGCGACATTCATGTCGCTGATGCGTTTTTCAATTTGCGCTAACGATTCATCAAGGGAGGCTATCTTATCAACCGCGTTAGCCGCTTTTTCATTTTGCGACGCCAATAGTTCTATTGATGAACGCAGAGATTCAAACTGTCCCGAAATAGAAGCAATGATTTTGTCGGCGTTCTTAATAGCGGCTTCCGTCTTTTGCAGCGCTTTAAAGTTTTGGTCGATGCCTTCGTTAGTCTGTTCAAGCACTTCGTTCTTTTTCTCAATACGCTGGTATTTTTCAGTTGTTTCCTTGATTGAGTCTTCCAGTTTGCGTATCTGTACCTGTACTGCGCTTAGAATATCATCGGAAGACGAAACCTGCTCAAGTTTTTCCTTAACCGACTGAGACGTTTTAATTAAGTTGTTAAAATCTTTTTCCATTTGTTCAATGCGGTGCTGTTCGTTAAGGAACCTTGTCATCTTATTGTTAATCTCGTCTTCGGTTCGCCTTACATTGGCTAGTTTGTTCTCAAGCTGGGTAATTTCGCTCTTGCGCTGTTCCAATCTGTTAAGGTCTTCGTTCATTTCTTCTATCTTTTTCTCAAGGTCTTTTTTAAGCGCGCCGGTTTGATCAACTAATTTTTTCTGAGCGGCAAGGTCTTTGTTTATATCGTCAACGCTCTGGCGGAACAGCGCGATTCGTTCCTCGTTCTCCTTCTCGGTTTCTCTGCTGTGACGGCGCAGGTCTTCAAAAGACGCGTCCATTTCGCGTATCCTGTTGTTGTTCTGGCTCTGCCATTCGTCCATTATCTGTTTCGCCTCGCGCGCCGTTTCTTCAAGAGCGGAATACGCGATCTTGGAATGTTCGGAAATCTCCTCTATTTCATTTTCTAAATCTTTTTGTTTTTGCCGCAGGATTTCCTGCATTGAAAGCTGATACTGACCAACCTGCACCTTAACTTCGTCTTCAGCGGAAACGCGCATTTCTTCAAGGTCTTTTTTAATCTGTTCGTTAAATGATGAATAATTTTCATCAATGTTGTTCATGTCTTTTCTTATGCTTTCCTCAAAAGCGGCTTCTTCCTGTTTTAGTTTTTCCATATTTGATGTTAGGCGATCATCCAGCGCGGAGATGTTCTTTTTGTGCTCTGCGGCGATATTTTCTTCCGCGGTTTTCCATTCATTTGTAATTTTTTCGCCCGCGCTTTCAATGCGTTTCTCAAGGGTTGACTGCCAGCCTGCGATTTGCTTGCCGATTTCGGCGTTTCGCTTTCCAAGTTCCAGAGCAAATTCTTTTTCAAAGGCGGTAAGTTTTTCTGATACGTTGTCATGAGCCTGTTTTCGTAAACTCTCAAGTTCTTTGTCCATTTCCTCAAGTTCCTTGCGAAGAGATTGAGCTTGATTGTTAAATGAAGTAACTGTGTTTTCAATATTGGCGGCGGACTCTTTTTTGAACGCATCAAAATCGTTATTAACTCTTGATACGGTTTCCTGCATAGAAAGACGCAATTCGCTTTCCAGTTTGGCGGCATCGTCGGCAAGATTGGTAAGCTGTTTAAACGCCTCGTTATGGCTTTTCTTGTATTCGTCAAGGCGTTTTTCATTAGCCGCAATGATGTCCCTTTCCGTATCAGAGCAAAGATGTTTCCATTCTTTCATCTGCTTGCTGAGAGACGCGTTAAGGTTTTCCTGCTGGGTGGAAATAGCCGCGTTTGATTTTTCTTTAAATTCTTTGATGGTAGCCGATAATTCGTTTTGATGAAAATGTATAGTAGCGTCCGTTTTTTCTTTAAGGTCTTTAAGAACCGCCGTTAAATCTGTCTGTTGTTGATTGACGGCGGAGTGGGTTTTATCTTTTATATCTTTAAGAACAGCCGATAATTCAGTCTGTTGCTGGCGGACGGAGGAGTAGGTTTTATCTTTAATGTCTTTAAGAGCCGTTGTTAATTCAGTTTGTTGAAGATTGACGGCGGAATCGTTTTTCTCTTTAAGATCTTTGAGTAACGCCGACAACTCACCCTGATGAAGATGAACGGCGGAATCGTTTTTATCTTTTAACTCTTTAAGTAAAGCTAACAACTCATTCTGATGAAGATGAACAGCGGAATTATTTTCCTTTTTAAGGGTTTCAAGTAACATTGACAACTCATTCTGATGAAGATGAACTGCGGAATCATTTTTCTCTTTAAGGTCTTCAAGTAACGTTAACAACTCGTCTTGGTGAAGGTGAACTGCGGAATCATTTTTCTCTTTAAGCTCTTTAAGAACCGCCGTCAATTCAGTCTGTTGTTGGTTAACGGAGGAATATGTTTTCTCTTTAAGCTCTTTAAGTAACGCCGACAACTCATTCTGATGAAGATTGACGGCGGTATCATTTTTCTCTTTAAGCTCTTTAAGTAACACCGACAATTCATTATGATGAAGATTAACGGCGGAGGCATTTTCCTCTTTAATATTTTTAAGAGCGGACGTTAATTCAGTTTGTTGTTGACTAACGGAGGAGTAGGTTTCTTCTTTAAGGTCATTAAGAATAGTAAGTAATTCTGTTTGTTGATGGTTGACGGCGGAGTACGTTTTTTCTTTAAGGTCTTTAAGAACCGCCGTTAATTCAGTTCGTTGACTGTTGACAGCGGAATCATTTTCTTCTTTAAGGTCTTTAAGTAACGCCGACAATTCACCCTGATGAAGATTAACAGCGGTATCATTTTCCTCTTTAATGTTTTTAAGAACGGACGTTAATTCAGTTTGTTGTTGATTGACGGCGGAGTAAGTCTTATCTTTTAGCTCTTTAAGAACTGCCGTCAATTCAGTCCGTTGACTGTTTACTGCGGAATCATTTTCTTCTTTAAGGTCTTTAAGTAACGTCAACAATTCATCCTGATGAAGATGAACAGCGGAATCATTTTTATCTTTAATATCTTTAAGAACGGTCGATAATTCAGTTTGTTGTTGATTGACGGCGGAGTAAGTTTTATCTTTAATGTCTTTAAGAACCGCCGTTAATTCAGTCCGTTGACTGTTGACAGCGGAATCATTTTCTTCTTTAAGGTCTTTAAGTAACGTCAACAATTCATCTTGATGAAGATAAACGGCAGAATCATTTTTCTCTTTAAGGTCTTTGAGTAACGCCGACAATTCATTCTGATGAAGATTAACGACAGTATCATTTTCCTCTTTAAGGTCTTTAAGTAACGTTAACAACTCGTCTTGATGAAGGTGAACTGCGGAATCATTTTTCTCTTTTAATTCTTTAAGAACCGCCGTCAATTCAGTCTGTTGATGGTTGACGGAGGAATAGGTTTTTTCTTTAATATCTTTAAGAACAGCCGACAATTCATTCTGTTGAAGATTAACGGAGGAGTATGTTTTATCTTTAATGTCTTTTAAAACCGTCGACAATTCATTCTGATGAAGATTAACGGCGGTATCATTTTTCTCTTTTAATTCTTTAAGAACCGCTGTCAATTCGCTCTGATGAAGATTAACGGCAGTATCTGTTTTTTCTTTAAGCTCTTTCAATGTAGATGTAAGCTCTTCATTTTGCCGGTGTTCAAGGTTTTTCGCCTGCGTCTGCAATTCGGAAAGAGAAACGTTAAGTTTGGAGATAATTTCGTTTGTTTCCTGCTGTTGTATCTTAACCGCCGCGCCTGATTTTTCTTTTAGTTCCGTAAGGCTTGCGCTTATTTCTTTCTGGTTTTGCCTGATTGCCGTATCAAGCTCATCGCGCTGTTCTTTTAACGCCAGTTGCGATTTTGTTTTTAAATCGGTAATAGCAAGATTAAGTTCCTGTTTGGATGTTATCAAACTTGTGTCCAATTCCTTACGCTGTTTTTCCGCGGATTTTTTTAACTCCATGAAATTTTGTTTCCAGTCGTTTTGCTGTTGCACTAGAGACGAGTTGATTGTATCCCTTTCTTTTATAAGCGCGTTTGTGACTTCTTCCTGCTGGCGCGCGAGAGAAGACGTTATATCCTCTTTTTGTTTTTTCGCCATGCTGTCAAGCTCTGAGGACATCTTAGTCCATTCTTGATGATAATTTTTCTGCTTTGCGCTTAAATCAATTATTTCAGAGTTCCATTTATCATGAATAACTTTAAGTTTTTCGTTAATCGATCCTTGTTCCGTTTTAAGAATATCCTGCGATGATTTTAATTTTTCTTCAAAGAAAGTTTTTATGCTGTTGACTCTTTCCATCGCCTGATCGCGTAATTTTAATAAAGCGGTTTCTTCAACTTTGTCCGCCCGCTTTCCCGCGTTTTCAAGAGCGTCTTTAAAGATTTTTTTTATCTGTTCAATATCGTGGTTTAAAACAGCTTCCCGTTCGCGTTCAACTTTATTTACCGCTTCGCGGTGTTCTTCTACTTTTCGCTCTATTACTTGAGCCGTGGCTTCAAAATCCGAAACAACCGATTTAACCTCTTCCAATACCTGCTTCGCGGACTGTTCCATAGCTTCGGAGTTTTTTCTTTCCAGCCGCTCTTCGGTTTCTTCCAGACTTTTTTCGGCGGCTTCTAACGCTTTCTCTATCTGTTCAAATTTTTCCTTTGCTTCGCTTACGCGTCTTCCTGTATTTTCCACAAAGATGGATTCATCTTTTATGCGGTTTAAATTTTCCTGCACCCTGTCCGTCATTCCAAACAGTTCGTTAAGGGATGATTCAAAAGCGCGGATATGTTCTTCTATCTTGTTTATAGTCTGGGATTTTTTTTCAAGTTCTTCTTCGGTAAGTTTTTGAATATTCTTCATTAACTGGGCGGCGGCTTTTTTTTCCACTTCCAGATCGATGCCGAAATTTTTTACCGCCATGCTTTTTTCATCAGCAAAAGAGGCTATTTCTTCTTTGCATTTTTCAGTATATTTTTTTACTTTTTCAAGCGAACGGTTATTTTTATCCGCGAATCTGTAAAAGATAAGAGCGCACGCTACAATGCCGAGTGTTATTACGTTTCCGATAGTAAAGATCATCAGTATTATATCCCCCCCTGAATAATACCCAATGTAATTAATGTAGCATATAATCGAATAATTGGCGATAGCTATTGAAGGAAAAATCGGGTTTTGGCTCTGTTTTACGGCGAATTTCAGGTAGAAACTTACTAATCCACGTTGTTTTAATGTAATCTTCAAAAGCCCCGGCGATATTGAACGGGAAGGTTCTGATCCACGCCGTTTTCATCCCCACTGTTTTTGCCCCAATGACATCGTAAGAAAAGTTGTTTCCCACATAAAGGATTTTTTCAGGCGGCAGATTCATTTTTTCAGCCAATTTGATGAATGGCAGGGGGTGGGGTTTTAACGCGCCTGAGTATTCGGAGCAGTAAACGACGTCCCAAAATTCGGAAATCCTCAAATATTCAAGTTTTGTTTCCGGCGGAAAGTCCGATAAAAGACCCAATTTATAGCCTGAATTATGAAAGGCTATAAGCGTTTCCCGTACGCCTTGAAAAGGGTCAATCGTTTTAAAAAGAGGTTCCCAACCCCTGTAAATTAAACGCTCTATTTTTACTTTTATTGATTCCGCCGGAGCTTTTAGCATTTTAGCGGTAACTTCGGCTTGATGTTGATAGAAATTATCATATTGAATGGAACCGGCTTCCTGTTCTTTTCTGATTATTGATCTTGTCCTGCCGAAAGAAGCAATTAGAGGTAATTCTTTAATAATGAGGGGTATCAATCTTATGTTCAGGCGGTAGTTAGGATACAGAGTTCCGTCAAGATCAAACGCTACGCCTTCAATATCGGTTCGCATTTGATTATTATAGCGATAATTGTCAAGGATCGAAAGTAGGCGAGACGGGAATTTTTACAAGGTTTACATGATGACCGGGATAGCGGTTTCGGAAAGCGATAAACGATGTTTCCGCCGCGCTTTCAAAAACCGCAATTTTAAAAAATCCGTTTTCGTCAAAATAAGGAATCAGCGCGGCTACATGGTAATACTGGCGAAGACGCGGAGTTCCGCGCAAAGAAGTAGGGTCGCCTATTTCCGTATTTACCGCGGCAAGATAAAAACTATACGGCTCGTCAATGGCAAGAGTATAGAGAAGCGGGTGCAATCCCTCAATGGAGTATCCCGCGTCAGGCAAAAAACCGGGGTATGATTTAACAACAAAAGTCCCTCTTTCATTTACAAGAATATGGGCAAAATCGTTTTTGCGGATTTCAAATTCATCGATCGAGCGGTATGGAGAAGACCTAAGCGTCCCATTCGCCTCCGCCGCAAGATTTCTGATCCAGTCAAGCCCGAAAAATATATCCTTCTTTACTTCATAATTCGCGGTAAAAGACGAGCCTCTTTCTCCAAACGGCGCTTTAAGCGGCGTTATCTTAAGCCTTTCGCCAGTAACAGGACGCAGAATACCGTCTATCAGCCATTTTGTAAAACCGGAACAGTTAAATCCCTGCAAGTTGGAAGGCTGCGGCTGTAATGTTTCGATAAAAACAAATTTTCCATTTTCGTTAACCGCGCCGTCGTCGACAAAACGCAAATCTGTAAGCCGCGAGCGGACTTGCGCGATAAACGCTCTTGTTTCTCTGTAGTTGGAAATATCAGGCTGAAAATACCGCATGGGGAATTTGTTTTCTACAAGCCGCAAAATATCGTTCAAAGGCATTGTGTACAAACGCTCAAACGAAACCGCAACAGGTATGGAATGGGCGATATAACCGCCGTATACAACAGCGTCCAAAAGACATTTGTCCGAGTTGAAAGGATGGAATTGAATAAATGTCTGCTGATCTGAACGCAGGAATATTTTTATCTGCGTAGCCGCCCCTGTATCTTTGCGCCGCGTCAGCATCCACGACCCTTGAATCCAGCCGGGAAACTGACCGGTACCTATTCGGTTTACCGGGCTAGTGCCGCGCGTCAACTCGCGCGATATATGCACCATGAATTCTTCTCTGCCTTCCGTAGTGCGGATTTCCACACGCTCTCCGCTTTCAAGCGTTTCTATTCTTGTGTACATTGAGAGAACTCTGTCGGGTGTTTCTATCATCCATGAGTCTTTAATTTTTAGTCTTACAAGCGAGTCGTCTGATATTTTGGAAACAGGCAGATCAAGACCGCATACCGGGGAGACATTTAATAAAATAAACAAAATAACGAAAAATACAGGCATAATTACTTCTATTATCGGTCTTTTTTCGTTATAATGAAAGTAGTATGGAGGGTCTAAATGAAGCTGTATAGCCGTGGTCAAGTGTTATTTTTCTCTCTTTTAAGCGCCGTTATCGTCCTGCTTTTAGCCGCAGGTTTTGGGCTTGTAAAGCCCCTTTTTAGCAAGTTAAATATTGATTCCGCCGCTTTGCCGGAACAGGAAGCTGCGCCGAACGAGTTTGCGCTGTTACAATCCGACTACAGGATACTAAATACAGCCGACAATATTCAATATTCCGACAGCGAACGTGAAAATATCGATATTTATGAAAAATTGAATTCAGCCGTTGTAAACATAACCACGGAAACAATGGCGATAAACTGGTTTCTTGAGCCGGTTCCGCAAGAAGGAAGCTCAGGCTCCGGTTCAATTTTTGACAGACGCGGCTATGTTCTTACCAATAACCATGTTATACAAGACGCTCACAAGGTTTTTATAAACCTAGCGGACGGCTCTCAATTTGAGGGGACAGTCGTAGGCGTTGACAGCGAAAGCGATTTGGCGGTTTTAAAATTTAATCCACCCGCCGGAATGGTATTGCAGACAATCATGTACGGCGACTCTAAAAGTTTAAAAGTAGGGCAGAAAGTTTTGGCGATAGGCAATCCTTTCGCCCTTGAACGCACTTTAACAGTTGGTATTGTTTCAGGACTGGGACGCCCTGTTCAAACGAGCAGAAACCGAATAATCCGGGACATGATACAAACTGACGCTTCCATAAATCCCGGTAATTCAGGCGGTCCGCTTTTGGATACTCAAGGCAGGATGATAGGGGTTAATACGATGATCTATTCCCCGTCTGGCGGTTCTGTCGGCATTGGTTTTGCCGTTCCGGTTGACACGGCGAAACGCGTTGTAAACGAGCTTATTCAATACGGAAAAGTCCGCCGAGGCTGGATTGACGCGACCGTCGTTCAGATTTTCCCAAGCCTTGTCCGTTACGCGAAATTACCCGTAGAAGCGGGGCTTCTTATTTCCCGCACCAAGAAAGGCGGTCTCGCTGAAAAAGCCGGATTGCGGCAAGGCGTTGAACCTGTGCAGTACGGACGCAGTGTAATTTATCTTGGCGGCGACATTATCACTTCCGTAAACGGATTAAAGACAAATACCCTTGCGGACTATTACGCGTCATTAGAGGCAAGCAAGCCCGGTGATGTTGTAAAGGTGGAGATAATGCGCGGCGGACAGACTACCATTTTGCAGATTACGTTGGCGGATAGGGAAGATGTGATGAATTAACGGGCGGAATATGGAAAATCTTGCGGAAAGAATTGATATTATAAAAGAGTCTATAAAGCAAAATAGAAAATTATAAATGTATGAGATCCGTTTAGTTATCAGTTAGTGTGCAATGTTAACTCAATGCTTTCGCCAGAAATCATCTATATCTAACCAAGTAGTATCAGGGTTAAATTCTATAAATGATACTCCACTTTCTTGTACTTTTATAAAATAACATGGAGCTAACGGATTATTGCCTCCATCCCAATTTCCTGAAAAATCTTCAGGCTTCTGAAGAAATTTGCTGTAAAGTCTTGGGTAACCATCAATATACCCGTAATATGATGTATATTTTTCTTCGGCGGTATTGTAATAACCGTAATATTTTTCATGTACATTATTTGCTGCCATATCATCATCAAGAAGGTTCCAACCTGTAATACGGTGTATAATTTCATCGCCTCGGTATATGGTTAAGGTAAAGCTTATGAGTTTATCCAGTAGCGCCTTCCGTAGTTTTGTATGATTCTCATCTTCGCTAGGTTGTCCTAAATTTATGATAGGAATATAACTGTTTACCTTATTATGTTTTTTTGGTTTTATGGTACACTTGGTTCCTAATTCCGATGACCAATTTTCATTGCCCAATCGGTAAATATCATCAGGTATTGCGAGCAACTCAGTATACTGCGCGTCAGCGGTCGGTATTATTCCAACGTCCAGTTTAACTTTAATTTCTGCGTTTGCCTCATTCTTTATACTGAAACTAAAAGGGAGAGGAAGAGGCGGATGATCTTCTTCTAACGGTTCACAAGTGATAAGCAGTGAGGCTACAGTAAACTGTAGGAAAATGAACATACATTGTGAAATGGTTCTGTTTTTCATAGAAATACATCCTCTCTAATATTAAATATAACAATAAAATACTAGAAAGGGTAGCATTTATATATCTTCTTTGCATAGATATTTGTCTAATATTTCTTTTTTACGACTTTTTTGATTTACCTATTCCAAATAATAAATACCTTAACATAGGTATTAACCGTATAATTTCACAAAATAATATCGTTACTCCAAACGCAAATACCAATAATAAAATATAATTATAGATCATAGACAGTTTGAAAAAAGAGGTTAAAATATATGCTATAAACACCATTATTGGATAATGGCATAAATACCAAAAGAAACTGCGGCTTTTTATATAATCCATTAATTTATTTGTTTTGTCTAAATATTTTTGTGAACAGCCCAATATAGCCATCATCATAATCCACGAGTAAATATTTGTTAATGGATGCTGTAAAAAACTATTATCGCCGAAACTTTTTCCGTAAAAGTAATAAACCTCTATAATGCCAAGTATTATTCCGGCTATAAGCATAGGAATTCTGAATTTTACCAATATTTCAATAATTTTTTCCTGTGAAAATAAATAATATCCGGATAGAAAAACAAATAAATATATACCGTTTCTGAATACCGTTATTAACGGCGTATTTAATAAAAACGATGAACCCCAAAAAGGCAGGAAAAGAACAAGTAATACAAAAATATTTATCCTGCCGGTTAATGCTGTTAAACGATCATTTTTATCGATTTTGTAAAACAATAATAAAACCATTGAAACAATTAATAATTCAAGGTTAAACCATAACGGTCCCATTCCTATAAAACAAAATATAAAATATTTTATAAAAACAGGTACGTAATTACCGGCAAAAATATCATTATATTGATTTGTTACCCAGCCGGTTATCCAGCCAAGTAAAAAAATACCGCCAATCCAAGGTATTAATAATTTTTGCGCTCTTTCTTTTAAAAACTGTTTAACAGCGCGTTTTTGTAATGCGTATCTTGCGCTTATACCGGCTACTAAAAACATAATAGTCATTAACCACGGATATACAAAATAACAAAGAGTGTCAAAAGCCGGAATACCGGTTTGTCCAATATTTGATACAACACCGGCGCTGTTAAACAAATACGCAACATGATATATAATGACAATTATCACCGTAATAGACCGTATATTGTCAATGAAATACTTACGGGAAACATTTACATCCACAATTTTCTCTCTCTTTTTTGTACTTTATACAAAACCTTATTTTATTTTACCTTAAGAAAAAATAAAAAATGAACATTTTTAATTATTATATATATTTCTTTTTTTTGCAGTATCAGAAAAACGTGTATTAATCTGTTTTAATATATCATTTTTTAAATATTCTTCAATAAATAATCCCAAGCCCTAATCCGCCATAGACACCGGAGAGCTCTCCGTGTTTCCACATTCCTCCCTGCAATGAAAAGTAAAAAATTGACGGCGGCGGGAAAAAGTAAACATGCGCTCCCGCAAGAATTCTTGGTTCTTTAGCGTTATCCGCAAAATTGAATTCGCTCCTTGCAGAAAGCCCCGCGTTGAACCAACCGCCCTTGTACATGATTGCGGCGGAAATTAAAAATTCCGGAGTAATTCCTTCGGGACCGCGCCAGAATGCGGCGGGGCATAGGGCAAGAGAGAAATTAGCCGGTTCCAGCGACATGGGTAGGTAAAGACCTGCGCCGCGTCCGGGGCTTAGCGGTGATTCTCCGTTTTTCCCAGCCCATGAATAAGAAGCGGCGGCTGACATAGCGAAGGGAACCGCGCTTCCGTCGAGAATGTTGAATTTTACGGAACCTGAAACGCCCCAGCCTGTCTGGTTTTCAAATAACGGGTTTATGTTAAAGACGGTTGTCAGTTCCAGTTTGTTTACAGGCGCGACTCTCATACTGATTTTAAACGGAAGCCCGGAAATAACGCCGTCTTCCGGAATGTTAGCTGACGGCATACGAAAATCCTTAAAAACCAAGCCCGCTTCAAATTGATAACTTCCGCCGGGAAGCGTGTGGGGCAGGGGAGCAAAGGCAAGACCGGAAACAACGCTTTCTGTGGAGAGCGGAAAAATACTGAACGAATAATTTATTTCGGTTTCCAGTTGTAAGGTTGATATTTTTGCCTCGTCTTTGGAAAGTTCATGTAAGGCTGAGGCATTTATTGTTACTGTGTAAATTCCCTGCGGTAAAACTTTCCCCGTTGAATCCTTGCCGTCCCATTTTGCGGATTGAAGCCATGTGTCAAAATTGTCAAGCTGTTTCTCGTATACAACCTCGCCTGCGTTATCCGTTATTATAATTGTTCCCGTTCCCGGAGCGGAAACTTCAAAACGGAATTCCGTAACGCCCAGCGCGCTTGAATTTGCGGGATTAAACCGCTTTCTGCTTTGGGAAGCGTTCGCCAGTTTAAAAACAGCGGGTTTCATAAAAATATCCGCGTTAACCGCGGCTTGTTCGCTTACAAGCACAGTTACCGACGCGTCTTCCCAGCCGAAAGCGCGCGCTCTTACGGAACGGTAGCCCTCAGGCAGATTCATCTGCGTTTTGTTGTTGTTTGAAAGATTTGCCGTAACAGTTTCGTCTAACGCGGTTGCGGTTATTTGCGGATTAAGCGCAAGTCCGTCGGGACTGCCGGGCGCTTTGCTGACGGAAACAAGAACAGTCCCGCGCTTTACTTCCATTTCGATAGAAACGACAAGTCTGCTTGTGTTAAACAAAGTAACATTAAATTTTCTATCTTTGTATCCGTCCTTGCTTAATATGATTTGATGTTCTCCCGCAGAAAGATTGTTAAAAGAAATGGGAGACAGCCCCCGTTCCGCTCCGTCAATAAAAACTTTAACGGCGGACGGATTGGTACGGATTTCAAGCCCTCTGCCCGAAGTTTCCTCAAAAGTGTCGCCGATAATATTGCTGATTTCTTTAGCCGCGGAAATACGCGGAAAGAGACAAAAGAGAATTAAAAAAGTAATTGTTACCCGCGTCCTGTTCACATTTTCATTTTACCGCAAACAGAAGTCCGCCCTCAATACCCGTCTGTCAATTTTCCGTTCTCCCTAAAGCTCCACCACGCGGTCTGCGAAAAAATAATGTGGTCTATAAAATGAAGCCCCAGAATTTTCGCCGCGTCTTGAAGCCGATCCGTTATGTCGTCGTCTTCGGGGGAGCTTACAAGCTGTCCCGACGGGTGGTTATGCGCAACGCAAAAAGCCGCTGCCCTGTCCTGAATTAAATCGGCGAATACTTCGCGCGGGTGTACAATTGTTTTGTTTACAAGTCCGATTGTGACAACCCGCACCGCAAGCACCTCGTGAGCGCCGTTCAGTGAGAGACTGATAAACCTCTCCTGTTTGCGATCCGCATAATGCCGCACGAGGGTAAAAATATCGACAGGTTTTTTAATCCGCATGGAAAAAGCCCCATAACGTCTTCTGCCGAATTCCAGCATTGCGGCGACAGCGCATGCCTTGGATTGTCCGATTCCCGACAAAGAGGAAATTTCCTCTACGGAGGGAATGTCCTTGTTATCGTCCAAAAAGCCGAGTAAATCGCCCGCGAGGGCTTTTACGTCTTTTCCTTGAATACCCGTGTTCAAAAGAACAGCCAATAACTCGCTGTCGGAAAGCGAAGCCGGACCGCCTGCCAACAGTTTTTCCCGGGGTCTCTGTTCAACAGGCACTTTGGAAAAAGCAGTTTTTTCATTAATTTTTTTCATACCCCTATATGGGTGCGCACATGCATGGCGCTTGACTGAATTTTAAAAAATTTGATAAAAAACTCTATTTGCCGAAAATTATTGTATGAAAAACAAGTTGTTTACTATATTGATATTACTTTTTGCTTTATCATTTGTTTCCTGCGCTTCTGTGGCTTCCAAAACGTCTGTAACTTCGATTAAAAAACCGGAACACCCAACGAGTATTATGGGAAAGGGAAATGTCGGCGCGGAGAAACTTTCTATTTTTCTTTTGCAAAACAATTCAAAAATTGATAAAGATTATGTGCGCAAGTTAGCGGGATATTATATTGAGGAAGCCGCTTTTGAGGGAGTTAATCACGATGTCGCGTTTTCACAGATGTGTCTTGAAACCGGCTACTTAAAATACGGCGGACTAGTTCAACCGGAGTGGTACAATTTTTGCGGTCTCGGCTCAATCGGTCCCGAACAGCCCGGTCTTATTTTCCCTGATCCGCGCACCGGCGTACGCGCCCATATCCAGCACCTGAAAGGTTACGCGACAGAAGCGCCGCTCAAGGGACAGTTAGTTGATCCGCGTTACAAGTATGTAAAAAAAGGCTCCAGCCCCACAATCGAAGGGCTTGCCGGAACTTGGGCGGCGGACAGACAGTACGCGGTTAAGATAAACGCTATTTTACAACGGCTTTATGAATTTGCGTTTTAAGTTTCGAAAGACTTAGCCGCCGAATCAAAGACGTTCCATGATCTCTTCAAAGGGAGTTTGATTACATTCTCACAATTTCTTACTTGACAAGTTGTCCAATTTGTTTTATATTTTTTTTATGAAAGCGATGGCTGTTGGAGAAATAAAGACTCACTTTTCGCAAATTTTAAGCGAAGTAAAGCATGGGAAAAAAGTAGGAATTTTGTTTGGCAGGGCGAAAAAACCGATAGCAATGATTGTTCCGTACATGGAAGAAAAGAAAGGCGAGAGGAAGATTGGAATTCTGGATGGTAAAGTAAAAATTGAATTTAAAAATAATTTTAAAATGACAACCGAAGAATTATGTGGCTTGGATAATCAGGGATAATAATGAAATTATTACTGGATACTCATACTTTATTGTGGTCAATAGGTAAATCAAATGAATTGTCCAAAAAAGTTATTCAAGAAATAAAGAATGTCAATAACGAAATTTTTGTAAGCGCTGTTTCGTTATGGGAAATTGCTTTAAAAAGCAGTATTGGAAAATTACTCATAAGTTTTAATGTAGATAAAATACCTGAATATTGCCGTAAAATGGGATTTACGTTGATTCCGTTGGAACCAATTGACGCATTAAACAGTTTACAGCTTCCTCAAAAGGATAGCCATAAAGACCCATTTGATCGAATGTTGATATTTCAATGTATAAAAAACGAATATGTTTTTGTCAGTAAAGATACACATTTAGAATTATATGAAGATGAAGGATTGATATATTTGTGGTAGCGGTTGGCATTTATGGGCGCTGCTAAAGTCCGTCGAAGATAATACCTAAAAATACTCCGTAACATGCTGCGGTCTCTGCGTAAACACCCGCTTTAAAGTTTCCAAATTGCCATGCACCTCAAGCCCTTCCTGTCGTGAATACAGCGCATTCTCAAGTGTTCTGTAACCTGTAACAAGCTGGCTTAAAGATTGAATGTCGCAGGATAAATCGGCGTCTTTTTTTGTCGCCGAAACCTTTGAGCCTTCCGCTCCAAACTGAACAAGGTATTTTCCGCTGTTAGCTGAAATATTTTCATCTTCAACTTCAATTATGTATTCACCTTCGCCGCAGGGACGGCGCATAAATTCAAGAGCGGACTTTACATTTACTATTCTTGTCATGTCTCTGGGTCTGATTTCCTGTTTTATCGACCACGCATCGCCTGTAAAATCAAACGGGTCTATGAATGTGGGCATGAGCCAGTTGAAATTTTCAAATTGAGCTGAAAGACCGCTTACTATGCCAAGCGCGCCGTAAAGTCCCTTTTGGTCAATGAAGGCAAGTTCCAATACCGACATATTATGCTCGCCGTCTTCAAGCAAATCCTGATACTTAATGTAACTTCTCACCTTTCCCGTCTCGTCCTTCCACAAGTAAATGTATGTTCCTGTCGCGCAAGGGTCGTCTTTTGTAAAACGCTTCCACATGCGGTTGTCCTGCCAATAATCTCTGTGTATCCCGTGATTGATATTTTCGATGTATGCCGAATGAACCTCCGCAAGCAGGGAAGTGTCGTCCCCGGGAAGAATGTGAACAAATTCGCCTGAAGGTTTTATTTCCGATAAATCCCCTGTCGATATACTTATTTTATTTCTGTTACACGCAATTTCATAGCCGAACTTGCGGTAAAAATCTTGCGAGAAAGGTGTCAGATTGGAAAAGATAACTCCCTTCTCGTAGGCTTGCGGTAAAAGTTTTTCAAAAATGCGCTTGATATGTCCGCTTTTGCGGGCTTCGGGCAAAGTTCCCACTCCGCCTATGCCTGACATTTTTACGCTGTGCCCGTCAAAACGCATAAGGTATTCAATCTCGAACATTCCGGCGAGGAGTTTTTTGCCGTCAAAAGCGCCCCACGCCCAATTTGCCGGGTGTTCCAGCGGATCAATCTTTTGATTTTCCTCTTTTGAGTAATCTTTTCGTTGGTTGTAAACGATTGTATGTATTCTGAAGAACTGAAGCAAATCTTCAGTTACAAGTCTTCGAATTTCAACCATATTTGCTCCCGTTTCGGTTTTTTGTACCATAATAATATGGAAAAACGCCAAGATTGAGTATAAAACGGCGGTTTGCTATTGTCAATTACCGTTATATGTAGACTGTTTTTGCGATTTATGCTATTATTAAAGCAATGAGCAAATCAAAATCATTCGTAGTTGACCAGAAAATTGTATACCCAAGCCAGGGAGTCGGGGTAATAAAATCGATAGTTAATAAAAAATTCAAAGATTCAAAAATCCCCTATTACATTATTTACCTTGAAGTAACGGACATGACGATAATGGTCCCCGTCGATAAAGCCGTGGAGCTTGGAATCCGTCCTACTGTTTCAAGAGACGAAGCGAATAAGGCGCTTGAGTTAATCAGCGAAGATTACGACCCGATTCCCACAGACTGGAAAATGCGCTACCAGATGAACCTTGAACTTTTAAAAAAAGGAAGCATCAGGGATATAGCGAGTATTGTCCGCTCATTGTACCACCGCAGTAAAGTAAAAGAACTGCCTATTCTGGAGCGGAAACTTTATGACTCGGCGATGAAACTGCTGGAAGATGAAATTTCGATCTCGCTTAAGAAACCCAAAGAAGATGTACAGAATATGATTTTAGCGCGTCTGGATGTTGAATAGTTATGAGCGCCGCGATAAACATAGCGGTTGTTATATGCGCCGCGGGCGCCTCTTCAAGAATGAAAAGCGAAGGTTCGGCTGTGCGCAAAAAAGAGTATCAAAAATTAAGTAACGGAAATACCGTACTTGGAACGGCTGTAAACGCTTTTGCCTCTGTCTCCGATGTGCGGGTAATTGTAATTTCCGTCCCCGAAGACGGCGAGAACGCCGCCCGTTCCGCGTTACCTGCAAATTTATTGTCAAGCCAAAACCCAAAAATCCTTTTTGTTACAGGCGGCAATACGCGCCAACGCTCAGTCTTCAACGCGCTTTCCGTCCTTACGGATTTATCCCCCGATTACGCGCTAATCCATGACGGCGCAAGACCGTGGGTAAGCCCCCGGCTTATAGAAAATATTATTACAACGGTAAAAAAACACAATGCCGTTATCCCTCTCCTGCCGCTTACCGACACACCAAAGGAGTGCGAATCATCATGGGAGACGCAGACAAATAACGATGCGTCTGCCGTTTTTATAAAAAATCATTTGAAGCGAAAAAATACGGGAATCGCCCAGACGCCGCAGGCTTTCAAATTTCCTGAAATTCTTGACGCGCATAAAAAAGCGGCAAACGAGAACGAAGAATTTACCGATGACGCTGAAATATGGGGAAGATTTTGCGGACAAGTAGCCGTTATTCCGGGCGAGTCTGAGAATAAGAAAATAACTTATCCGGAGGATTTAATTTGAAAAAATTATTTATCGGATTGTTTGTTATTCTTTTACTGTCATCCTGTTCTCGCAGTAAAGATAAACCGGAAATAGATTCAAATACGATAATGTGGTACGGAGCGTACCCAATGGCTATTTTACAACCGGGCAAAAACCCGCTCTGGTTTCAGCTAACAGACGACGGACCCGTCCACATTGAGGCAATCGAAGACGCCGCTTTTTCCTCCGCGCTTGTTCCTTGGCCTCTTACAATCCACATTCGTTTTTTGCATGAAACCGACAATGGGGTAGTAATGGTTGTAAACCGCGACGGTTTTTTAAAACTGGCTCCCGTCAGCGGAAGCGCTCAAGATATAGCGATATACCGTTTTTCAGGCGGCGAGTATTGGCGGCAGTATACGGCGGGAGGCTTCATTTACTATCAGGGAAATCCCACAACGCTGTTATATTTAGACGAACGTTTTTTATCTTCCGACGCTCCGCTTCCAAAGCAGAGAACATGGTCGTTTAATATGAATTCTAACGTTCCCTTCCCCGTAGACATTCCCTTTTTTGCCCTTTTTCCGTCCGAAGAAGGCTGGGACATAGACACCCTCCGTCTTGCCGGTGACGGATTAATTTATTACAGAGCGGCAAAAAGAGAAAGCTCTTCTCCGCTAGTGCGAATGTTCCGAACAGCCGATTTTGAGCAGGCGGGCAATGAAATATCGGTAGATGTTTTTTTTGGTTCCGTCCCAAAAGAAACGGTCTTTTCCCACCCGTCCTTGCCGCCCCTGCCCGAAGGATTTGTTTATACGGGAATCGGCAAAGTAAACGGTAGTTTGTTCGCGTCATGGGAAGAGCAGGAAGATTTCAGCATTGGAGCCGCGGGCTTTGTGGTGGTGAAGCCTTGACCACGAACCACACGAAAGAGTGAAGAGATCCACCACGAACCACACGAACAGAGAGCGAACCAAGATAGCGGCGAGAGTTACTACAAATATACGCATAGTAGAAAGAGAGGGATCAGGGGTTTTTGTTCGAAAACCAGAGGTGAACTTCACGATAAGATAACGAACAAGAACCCCTAATCCCTTTGCTCTCGTCTTACACGCTTATCAGTGGTAAGCTCTAATCTTTCTAGGTTCGTGCTGGTTCGTGTGGTTCGTGGTAGAATTTCTTTTTTAATTCAGCTAAACTGTCATTATGGAAAAACTAAGGATACTGATTCCCAAGGGAAGAATTTTTGATAATATAAGCCGCCTCTTTTCCGAGGCAGGTTTTCCCATTGCCTTAAGCGACCGCACCTACCGCCCCTCGCTTGGAGCGGATTGGCTTGACGCTAAAATCATGAAGCCCCAAAACGTAGGGGAGCTTTTGGAACTTGGAAGCCACGACGCGGGTTTTACCGGGGTTGATTGGATACGCGAAAGCGGCGCGGACGTGCAAGAGGTTTTAGATCTTGGTTTTGACAAAGTACGTATTGTTGCGGCGGTTCCGCAGGACTATGACGAGGCGAAACTCCATTCCAAAAAACTGGTGGTCGCCACGGAATATGTAAATATCGCCGAGCAGTGGCTAAAATCATCAGGCTATCAATATCAAATTTTACGCACCTACGGCGCGACAGAAGTTTTCCCGCCCGACGACGCGGACATGATTATCGATAACACTTCTTCCGGTCAGACACTAAAAGACAACGGACTTAAAATTATCGCGACCCTGCTTGAATCTTCCACGCGTTTTGTCGCGTCAAAAGCCGCCATTGCCAATGCGGAGAAAAAACGCCGCATTGACGAGCTTGTCATGCTTTTCGGCGCAGTCCTTGACGGACGAGATCGCGTAATGCTTGAAATGAATATCCCCAAAGAGCAGTTTGAATCTTTGGCGAGCCTTCCCGCGATGCGAAGCCCGACAGTCGCTCCGCTTTACGGAGATGTCGGTTTCGCCGTTAAAATTGCCGTTAAGAAACATGAAGTTCCCGATATTATTCCAAAACTGAAAAATCTAGGCGCGATTGATATTGTGGAATACGATTTGCGTAAAGTAGTGATGTAGTGGATAGTAATTATTGATGAATATGGATAGGGAGTGAAATATGAGTAGAACGGCGGAGATTGGAAGAAAAACAGGGGAAACTGAAATATTTATCAAATTGAATATTGACGGCAAAGGTAACGCAAATTTGGATTACCCTGTCGGATTTATGTCGCATATGCTCAACACATTTGCGCGTCACGGTTTATTCGACATCGAAGTACGCGCGAAAGGCGACCTTGAAGTTGATCAGCACCACATTGTTGAAGATACGGGTATTGTGCTTGGACAATGCTTTGCAAATGCGTTAGGCGACAAGCGAGGTATTACCCGTAATGGAAACTGTCTGTTTCCCATGGACGAAACCCTTGCCCGCGCCGCCGTGGATATAAGCGGCAGACCTTTTTTGTATTTTGAAGGACAACTTTCAGACTCTCCGTTAATTTCAACGGAAGGCGGTAAAGAGTACAGGTTTCAAACCGATGTGGTTGAAGATTTTTGGCTAGGTTTCGTAAACGCGGTGGGCTGTAATCTGCATTTAGAGATTCTTCGCGGCAGAAGCGATCACCACAAGATAGAAGCTCTGTTCAAAGCCGCTACCCGCGCCCTTCGCGCCGCCTGTGAAATTGACGAGCGCGCCAAAGATTTAATCCCCTCAACCAAAGGCTCATTGCCGGGCTTTGACTCCCCCGGAGCGCTTGCGTGATAGGTGTAATTGATTACGGCGCGGGAAATCTCGGCTCTGTTATGAACGCTTTAAAGCGGCTTTCCGTTCCCGCGCGATTCGCAACTGACCCGCAAGAGCTTTCGCCATCGTCCTCGCCCTTTGAAAAAATAATTTTCCCAGGAGACGGACATTTCGCCACCGCAATGGCGTCGATAAACAAGTCAGGTTACGCGCAAGCAATAAAAGAATGGATAAAAGCGGACAAACCCTTTTTGGGAATCTGTATAGGCTTACAGTTGTTATTTGAAACTTCGCAAGAAGCTCCTGATACGCAGGGTCTTTCCGTAATACCCGGAACAGTGCGGCGTTTCCCCGGTCGTAAAGTTCCGCAAATTGGCTGGAATCAAACCAGCGCGCGAAAAGAATCTAAAATTTTCCGTGGTTTAAACGATAACAGTTTTTTCTATTACATACATTCATACTACGCCGACCCCGTTGACAATTCAGTAACAGCCGCGCAAACCGAATACTATGTCCGCTACTGCTGCGCCATTGAACGCGGCGCGTTAGCCGCAGTGCAGTTTCACCCGGAAAAATCCGGCGCGGCAGGGCTTGCCCTCTTGCAAAATTGGGTGGAGGGATAGAAATGCAGGCAAAGCGAATAATTCCATGCCTTGACGTTGATGACGGCAGAGTAGTAAAGGGTATTAAATTCAAAGGCATACAAGATGCCGGAGACCCAAGAGAACTTGCCCGCCGCTACAACGACGACGGAGCCGACGAACTCACTTTCCTTGACATCGGCGCGTCATACAAAAGCCGCGCCACATTATTGGACGTTGTACGCAAAGTAGCCGCCGAAGTTTTTATCCCCCTGTGCGTAGGCGGCGGCATACGCGTAATTGACGACATGCGCGACGCGATGAACGCCGGCGCGGACAAAGTTTCAGTTTGCACTTCCGCCCTGAGCCGTCCCGAACTGTTACGCGAAATGGCAAATGCCTACGGCAGCCAGTGTGTCGTGCTCTCGATAGACGCAAAACGCGTTGAGGGCGAAGGCGACTTACGCTGGCATGCCTATTCCCACGGCGGCAGAACCGACACGGGGATTGACGCTATTGAATGGGCAATTCGCGCCGTAGAACTCGGTGCAGGAGAAATCTTACTCAACTCAATAGACGCAGACGGAACAGGCGGCGGCTACGATTTGGAACTGAACCGCCGAATACTGAACGCTGTTCCCGTCCCGGTAATTGCCTCAGGCGGCGCAGGAACGCTGGATCAAATAGCGGAAGTTTTACTCAGTACCGCGTCGGCGGAAATGCCGCAGGGACTCGCGCCGGAAGAAGCGCCGGGAGCGGATGCCGCGTTGATAGCGTCGCTTTTGCACTTTGGGAAAACGACAATTGGGGAGATTAAGAAACATGCCGAGGCGAAGGGCGTTTGTGTTAGATAGTCTATTTTTACTAATTTCTCGATTGACAAAATTTCCAATTTATGCAAAAATATTACTATGAGTGAAAAAACCGCCTGTATACAAAAACAGCACGTTAAACCCTATGTGAATTCAAATTCTCTCTCTCTCTCTCTCTCTCTCTCTCTCTCTCTCTCTCTCTCTCCTTTATAGAAGAAAGTTATCAAATTTATATTCTTTCCCCCTGCACATTTTTTCAAGGTATAGATCCGTCCACACGGAAACACAGTATTTCTTTTATTTCCTCTTTGGAAGAACGCCTTTAAATAAGGCTTTTTCATATATCAACAAGAAGGAGTTTTTATCATGAAAAACACACTTAAAAAAATCGGATTTGCCGCAATTATTGCGGTAATTGGTTTAGCAGCCCTGTTAATGACAGGATGTCCGCCGGACGACAGCGATGATGGCAATAATACCTCTAATCAGTCTAGTAACAATAATAATAATAATAATGGTAATCCTATTACCAGTCCTACAGGGATTGTAATGGTTTCGATACCCGCCGGAACATTTACGATGGGCAGTCCCACAACTGAAGCAAACAGGGAAAGCAATGAAACACAACATTCGGTAACGCTTAGCGGTTTTAAAATGGGTAAGTATGAGGTAACGCAGGAGCAGTATCAGGCGGTAATGGGTACAAATCCGAGTTATTTTGACGGCAGTACAGGCAAAGAACCTGCTGCCGGGGAAACTCAAGGCAAGCGTCCTGTGGAACGTGTAAGCTGGTATGACGCTTTGGTGTTCTGCAACAAATTGAGCATAAAGGAAGGATTAACACCCGCGTACAGTATTAGCGGCAAAACCAATCCTGCAGACTGGGGAACAGTACCAACGAGCAGTGCGACCTGGAATGCGGTAGTAATAGTAGCCGGTTCTACCGGATATCGTTTACCGACAGAGGCGCAGTGGGAGTATGCGTGCCGCGCCGGAATAACAACAGCGTATAACACAGGAGATACAATTAGTGATAGTACAGGTTGGTATTACAGTAACAGTGGGAATAAGACACATGAGGTGGGAAAGAAACCTGCTAATGCGTTTGGATTACATGACATGCACGGAAACGTGTGGGAATGGTGCTGGGACTGGTATGGAGATTACTCAAGCAGTGCACAGACTGACCCATTGGGCGCGTCCTCGGGGACTAACCGCGTGCTACGCGGCGGGAGTTGGTACAACAGTGCCGGGTTCCTGCGTTCCGCGTACCGGTACTTCATCAGCCTCCCGGGCGGCAGGGACAGCAATCTTGGCTTCCGGCTTGTCCGCCCCTAGCCTGACGGCGGAAGATACCGCTGTTAAACCAGACGCGTCCAGGGAAGTGTCCGCTTCCTGAACATTGAGTACCCGGCTTTTTTGCCAAATAGCGCAATAGAGCCGGGTGTTTTAAAAAGCAATCTTTATAACATGAGAAATTTATATCTGAAATACCAAATTTTCCAGACAGTGTCTGGAAAATTGACATGTTCTCATTAGTAAACGATGTTGATAATATCGCTTTCTTTTAGCGCTCCGCTTTCCTGTAGATAAGCAGTTTATTTAGGCAGTAACAAGATCAATATGCTTGATTTCCTCAGGAATATCGGTTCTTTGAGTTTTTTTGGAGTCTTCGGTAAGGCACATTTCATCATATTCCCGCATTCTTTCTCCGGAAATTGCCCCGATTTCAAAATTTGCGGTTGCATTTTCGTGGATCGTTTCTAAAATATCGCTTTTATATTTCATATCAGACCTCCTAAAGAACTTCAATCAAGGTTCCTTTTTTCAAACGAACCGCAATCTGCTCATCTGTGATGATAACATTAATTTGCCAAACAGTGTCTGGCAAATTAATATGGTTTTATGTTTCCCCTATTGACTTTTCTTTACATAATGGATATACTTAGTATATCCTTGAGAATTGGAGGATTTTAGTGCAAACCACAATAGTTAAATGGGGAAACAGTCACGGAATAAGGATACCAAAAGCGTTTCTTCAAAATATAAAAATTAAAGAAAATGATCCTGTTGACGTAATATTAGAAAAAGAAAAAATTGTTATTACAAAAAAGAATGTAAAGGAACATAAAACCACCAAAGAACGGCTCAAGGAATTTTATGGTGCGGATTTTGATAAAAAGCGTAAACCTCAAAAAGAAATTGACTGGGGCAGTCCTGCCGGAAAAGAAGTATGGTAAAACAGGGCGATATTATTTGGCTGGATTTTGATCCGCAGACAGGTCATGAACAGAAAGGCAGACGACCTGCTCTGGTGATTAGTAATGGAATTTTTAACAGCTTTTCCAGTCTGGCTATTGTATGTCCCATAACAAATACAAACAAAAATCATCCTTTTCATGTTAAGTTGGATAAAAGAACAAAAACAACAGGTGTTGTTTTGTCTGACCAATCAAGAACATTGGATATAAAAGCGCGTAACTATGAATTCATAGAAAAAATTCCCGATGACATTTTATTTGAAGTTACAGATATTATTAGCGGGTTTATTGAAAAAGAATCCCCTAACCGATCTTGACAGCCTTCCCGATCCTGAGCTTCTTGCCGCCGAAATCATGGAAAATCTTGAAACCGCGCTTGAAAATTTTAAGACACTAACATCTAATCTTAAAACCTAAAGCCCCGCACCAAAAGGAAATAAAACCTCTCCGTTTAAACTTTTCCGCCATGTGTACGGAGTCCGTCCTATAAAACTTTTACCCCCGAAAAGAACATCCGCAATTCCGCCGCCTTCAGTTCCGGGCAGCCATGCGGCAATAAACGCATCCCACTTTTTATACTCATCGCCGATATTCATCGGGCGTCCTGATAACATGATAACGATCACAGGGCAATTAAATCTGTAAGTTTTCTGCAGCATTTCTAAATCTCTGTCACGGATAATGATATTGCCGGAGCGGTCGCCTTGTGTTTCCGCATAAGGGTCTTCTCCGATTACGGCTATCACCGCATCAAAAGAACCGCTTGCGTTTCCATCTTCGGCATAAGTAACCGATACTTTGCCGTTTGTTACCGACTGTATTCCTTCCAGTATTGTTGTTCCCGTTGTAATTTTACCATGCCCGCCCTGCCATGTTATTGTCCAGCCGCCGCATTGCATTCCTATGTCGTTTGCGCCCTGACCGGCGACTAAAATCTTTTTACTTTCGGAAAGTTTTTTGACAGCGTTATTTTCGTTACGCAAAAGAACAAGCGAATCTGAAACAAGAGCGCGCGCGGCGGTTCTGTTTTCGTTTGTACCGATTTCGCCCGCCTGCGCTGTCAGAGGATTTTTAAATAACCCCATACTTTGCTTAAAGCGCAGAATGCGAATGACAGCGTCGTCAATACGCGACATTGGAACCGTTCCTTCTTCAACTAACTTAATAAGATTACTTATAAATAATATCCAATTATCCCTGCCGTCAGTCGCCATGCACATATCCACTCCCGCGTTAATCGCGTTTGCAATCTGCTTTTTGTAACTGCCGCCTGTAAGTTGTGTAATCGCCGACCAATCGGAAACAACAAAGCCTTTAAAACCCATTTCATCTTTTAACAAATCGGTAAGCAGTTCTTTGTGCTGGTGCATTTTAATTCCGTTTACGCTTGAAAACGAAGGCATTAATGACATCGCCCCCTCTTTAATTGCCGCGCGATAGGGTGGAAGAATTTTTTCAATTCCGGCGCGATCCAAAACAGCGTTCCCCTGATTGCGTCCGTCTATTGTCTGCCCCTCTCCAAGATAATGTTTCATACAAGCGGCGGCTCCGTTCTCCTGCAAACCTTTGATAAAGTTCGCGCCCATTAATGTAACAACACTTTCATTTTCGCTGTAACTTTCATAAGTGCGTCCCCATCGCGCGTCTTGAGCGATGCCAAGAACAGGCGCGAATGTCCAGCGCACACCCGCCGCAATCATTTCCTGAGCGGTAATTTTTCCCGCGTTATACGCAGCCTGCGCTCCGCGCTGCTTGTTACCGGCGGCAATCGCGCCAAGACCGATGTTATGCGGCAAAATCGTCGCGTGTTTCATGTTGTTATGTCCGTGTACTGCGTCAAGTCCGTAAACAATCGGAATTCCAAGCCGAGTTTTTAAAGATTCTTCCACAAAGCCGTTAATCATTTTTAACCAACCTTGCGGAGAATTATCCGCAGGATTTGAGCCGCCGCCGCTTAAAACAGAACCAATGCCGTATTTTTCAATATCGCCTTTTTGGAGATCTCCGCGTTCCGCCTGAGTCATCTGTCCCACTTTTTCCGCCAGCGTCATTTGTGAAAGCAGTTCTTCCAGCGTATTCCATTCAACAGGTTTTTGTACGTTTTTACCCGCGACTCCCGTGCAAGTTATCTGCGTAACCAGAAGCAGGAGAATTATTAGTGATGATAAATACTTTTTCATGTACACAAGTATACGCTATTAATACGAGGTATACCAGCCCGATGTATGCCGGATATTACATAATGGATGTAAAAGATCGTCTGCGATACCGGCGCGGTGTTAACTATTTAATAATCAATAATATAAAAAATTATAAATAATTTCTTCGTTTTTATTGTTTGTTACTGTCACCACTAAACCACTGCCGGATTTAACTTCCAATTTTTTTATAACCAGCCCGGTATTTCTGCTTTTTAACGGATGTTCGCTGTTGAATAATATATTTGCGATTTCTGTTAATCCTTCGCCGGTTGCAACAGCATCATAAACAGTATCGGGGTATATATCGAAAAAGTCTCCAAAAAATTCAGATATTATTAAGAGTTGGTAATGATAATCCACTCCATCCTGCATTTCACCTAACGTAGCCCTGAAAGCCGCTATATCCCCGTTCTCTATGGCTTCAAAGCGTTTAAATATCATATCGACAACATCTTCGGAAATTCCTGCCTCCACCATTGCGCCGTTGGGTAATATAGTGTATTCGATGCCATTAATTGTAATTACAGAATTACCTGTGTTTTTTTCAACTTTCTTATGAGTTACAGTGCATGAGTTACATACGATCAATATTGGAAATAATATCAGAAGAACCATGCATATTATATTTTTCCGCATTTCAACATACCCGCCTTGCGCCGAGGAAAGACCGAGATAACGCCGCATTGTTAGTATAACAGGTAAGGAAACCCTTTAGCAAGAGGAACTACATTCGTTGATTAATTCCTTAATGTTCTGTACAATACCCATATGGTAATTTCTTCAATCGACATACAAAACGGTAAAGTCGTCCAGCTTAAGCAGGGCGAGGAACTGGTACTACAGCGTGAAAATTCTCTTGAACTGGCGGCTGAATTCGACCGTTACGGCGAAGTCGCGGTCATAGACCTTGACGCCGCAATGGGGAAGGGCAGTAACCTTGAAATGATAAAACCGCTTTTGCGAAAAGCCGAGTGCAGAGTAGGCGGCGGTATAAGAACGCCCCAGCAGGCGCAGGAATTAATCAGTTTTGGCGCGAGAAAAATAATCGTCGGCTCAAGCGCTTTTCGCGATCCCGCAAAAAAAGGCGCGGGAGTTACAGGCGGCGAGTTTGCGGTGAATATCCCCTTCCTTGAAACTATATCGAAGAAAATCGGGCGTGAGCGGCTGATTGTCGCCGTTGACGCGCGCGCCGGAGAAATTGTCGTGGACGGCTGGAAAACCCCCACAGGACTTAATCTTGTAGAAGCCGCAAAACAGGTTGAGCCATTTGCGGGCGAATTGCTTTTTACCTGCGTAGAACGCGAAGGCACAATGACTGGCATCGATCTTGCCCCCGCGCGCAAATTGCGAGAAGCCGTCTCATGCCAAATTACCGTAGCGGGCGGCGTTTCTACGTTAGCTGAAGTTGAAGAAATCGCCGCTCTCGGCTGTGACGTACAGCTTGGCATGGCGTTGTATACCGGAAAAATAAATCTTGCGGACGCTTTTGTTATTTCGCTTAACTGGAAAAAGGGGGGAGCCCCCCCCTTCGCTGCGAAACCTTCGGTTTCTACGCTATCCTCCCCAGCGGGGGACACCCCCGCAACGCCCCCGTTGGATATGCCGCTCCTTCCTGTAATCGTTCAATCTACAGACGGACAAGTAATGATGACGGGCTTTACCGATAAACAAGCGTTAGCCGAAACTTTTAAACGCGGTAATGTCTGTTTCCACAGCCGCACAAGAAACAAACTTTGGATGAAAGGGGAAAATTCGGGCAACGTGTTAAAACTTGTTAAATTGAGAGCCGATTGCGACAGAGACGCGTTGCTGGCAACCGCGGTTCCCGCCGGTCCCGTCTGCCATACAGGCGCGTGGTCGTGTTTTGCGACTAACAGAGATTATACACTGCAATTTTTGCAGAATATAATAGAAGAGCGTTTTCGCAATCCCGCGCCCGGTTCGTATACAGCCACACTTGACGATGAGCTTGTGCGTGAAAAAGTCATAGAGGAGGCGCAGGAGTTATGCGACGCTGAAACTCGCGATGAAATTATCTGGGAAGCGGCTGATCTTCTTTATTTTTCTACCGTATTGATGACAAGAGCCGGAGTGAGTGTTCAGGAAATTCTTGACGAGCTTGATCGGAGGCACAAAAAATAATGAGCGAATTTTGGAACAGCCGAATAAAAGAACTTTCTCCGTATACTCCCGGTGAACAACCTAAGGACCGGCAGATAATTAAACTTAACACCAACGAAAACCCCTATCCGCCTTCTCCCAAAGTTATAGAAGCGATTAAAAACGCCGCTGGCGAGCGTCTTCGCCTGTATCCTGATCCTGAATGTACGGCGTTCCGCGAAGCCGCCGCCGCCCGTTACGGTGTAATGGCGCAGGAAGTTTTTGCAGGTAACGGCTCTGATGAAATATTAGCGTTCGCTTTCGGCGCTTTTTTTGAAAGCGGTGAAGAAGCCGCGCAGATACTTTTCCCCGACATCACCTACAGTTTTTATCCTGTTTACGCCAATCTTTGGGAAATCCCGTACCGCACAATCGCGCTTATGCAGGATTTTTCGATTAACATAAAAGATTATAAAATCCCTTCAGGCGGCGTAATATTTCCAAATCCAAACGCGCCGACTGCGGTCGCTCTGCCGTTAGACGATATTTTGTCTCTCGCCGAATATCTTGAAAAACAGGGAAAAATCCTTATTGTTGACGAAGCATACATCGCGTTTTCATATTCAAGCGATGTGAAATCGGCAGTTAGTTCAATTAAAAATCACCCCAATCTGTTAACCGTGCATACACTGTCAAAATCCGCGTCTCTTGCCGGTTTACGCTTTGGTTTCGCTATCGGCAATGAAAAATTAATAGAAGGTCTTTGCAGAATACGCGATTCGTTTAATTCCTACACAATCGATCTTCTTGCTCTTACGGGAGCAACGGCGGCAATTTCCGACCCGGCGTATTACAAAGAAATTAACCACCGTGTTATTATCATGCGGGAACAGACAGCGAAGTCTTTGCGCGAGTTTGGATTTACAGTTCTGCCGTCGTCGGCTAATTTCCTCTTTGTAAAACATCCTAATATCGGCGGCGCGGAATTTTTTGCCGCGTTGCGCAGCAGGGGTATTTTAGTACGGCATTTCAACAAAGACAGAATTGCCGACTTTTTGCGTATCAGTATCGGAACAGACGCGGACATGTATAAAGTTCTTAATGCGGTTCAAGATATATTGAAAGGTGTAAGATGAAGATTATTTTAAGTAAGGAATTCGATTCCTATTGGAAGAACGAAACAAAACGCTATGAAGATACAAAGACAGAAAAAGTTGTCAAAAATATAATCGCGGAAGTACGCGCGAAAGGAGACGCCGCTGTCAGAAAATTCGCGTCCAAATTCGATAAATCTTCCCCGCAGAAACTTGAAGTTCCTCTCTCCGAAGCAAAACGCGCACTTGAACAGTTACGCGCAAATGAACCGTCTCTGGCGCAGGCGCTTGAACTTGCGGCAAATCACATAAAACGCTTTTCGGAAAAACAGCGTGAACAATTTGCTAATTTTGAATTTGAAATGGAACCGGGGCTTGTTACAGGCCAGCGGATACTTCCCGTTGAAAGAGCCGCTGTTTATGTTCCCGGCGGACGCTTCCCCCTGTTTTCATCAGTCCTTATGTGCATGATCCCGGCGTTTTGCGCAGGCGTGGAAGAAATAATATTCTCCTCTCCGCCGACGCAAGACGGTCTGCCCGACAAAAAAATACTCGCCGCCGCTATGATAGCCGCTGAAATTGTGAATAACAACAATATTCGCATCTTCGCTATCGGCGGCGCACAGGCAATAGCCGCTCTCGCGCTTGGCACGGAATCCGTTCCTCGCGTTGACGTTATCGCCGGACCCGGCAATAAATTTGTCGCCGCCGCCAAACGGATATTATTCGGCGAAGTAGGGATAGATTTTATCGCCGGACCCACCGATGTGCTGGTTATCGCTGACGACAAAGACGGCAATATTGAAAAAACAGCCGATCTTATCGCCGCTGATATGCTGGGGCAGGCGGAACATGACCCGGACGCGCGCGCGCGGGCACTGGTTCCAAGCAAGGAACTTGCCGAAAAAATTCTTACGGCTATTGAACAGCGAATAAAATCATTACCGACAGAAAAAACCGCCCGCGCTTCCTTGAACGCAGGCGGACTTATTATCGTCTATGAAACACAAGATGATGCGATTTGTATCGCCAACACAATCGCGCCGGAGCACCTTGAGCTTCAAACCGCAGACGCGGACAGTTGGATTCCCAAGTTAAAAAATTACGGCTCGCTGTTTATAGGCAGTCTTTGCGCCGAAGTCCTAGGCGATTATTCGGCGGGAATAAATCACACCCTGCCCACGTCGACAAGCGCCCGTTTTACAGGCGGCTTGTCTGTCCGCCACTTCCTAAAAACAGTTACCACTCTGCGATGCACCCAAGGCGAATGCTTTGAAAAAGCGCGTAACGCCGCGGAGATACTTGCAAGAGCCGAAGGATTGGAAGGGCATGCGCAGAGCGCAAAGGCACGTGAAAGAGAGTAGGAGAACTTTAGCTGACTATCCTATTAATCGTTCAACCAGTTGGAATACAGTTGTAACAGGATTTTGGTCTTTTAATGGCAGTACGTGTTGTCTGTCATAAAGTTTTCTTGCATTTTGTATTGCTATGCTTTGTCTTTTGCTTAAAAGCACATACATATCCGGGTCATTTTTCAAATATGGTTTTTTCAATAATTCTGAAAGTTTTTCCTCATATTGTGATCGTGAAAAGGCTGTTACATAAAAATTAAAATGCAGCATATACCATATTTCAAAAGCTTCAATGGAGTAAGCGCATTTTATTTGGTTTTGCTCAGCTATCATTATCGCTTTTTCAAATGATTCTATAGAAAAATCATCTTTATCAAAGACACACCAAGTTTCAATATACGGTTCTTTCTTTTGGATCGCCTCATTTTTAATTCTAATCGCTTCTGTTATTAACGAAGTTGTATTGTAACCGGTTCCTTGTATATCAATGTCATCAAATACTTTAGGATTAGCTTTAAACTTTTTAAAATAATTCGGTTCGGTTTTTGTACCTTCGCAAACAATTAAAATCCTGCGTAGTTTGCGTGTTTTTTCGAGACGTTTAAGTAAATTCTTTTTATGAAACAATTTATCATGTCCCATTATTCTTTCCAAATTGTAATGCAATTTCATTTATATAGGGAACCGCGCCGTATTTCCCCTGTAAATAATTTTTCCCGAAAGCGGCATCGTTTCGTACCGGTTCATCGTATTCAACAAGAGAATATAAATCTGTCGCTCCGTATATATCTTTTTCACAGAACCATATCTGGTCGCGGCGAAAATTCTTGTTTGTCATTATATTTACCGAATGGCATGAAATAATAAGCTGGGCGTTATTTTTGTTTATATCCGGGGAATGAAAAAGTTTAATTATATTCTCCAGAATTAATGGATGCAGTTGGGTGTCAAATTCATCGATAAAAAGCGGCATACCTTTTTCTAAAGCAGTGATGATAGGAATAGAATAAGCAAACAATTTTTGCGTTCCTTTCGATTCATGTCTTTCGGGAATCAACGCGGTTTTTGTTTTTTCTTTACCATCGAAATAATCATGACCAAAATAATATGTTATTATTTCCGGCGGTATTGACTTCGGAGTTTTTTTTATAAAATCCAGTATTTCAGGCGATAAATCATGGATATCAATAGGTTTATGTTCAACTTCTAATTCTTTTACTTGAATATCAGCATAATGAAGAAAATTGAGCACTTTTTCACGAGTAATATCATCGGCGGATTTGCTCAAGCGTCTTTTGGTGACGGTTATGTCATTCAAACCTGTAGTAACAAGTATTTTTCTAAAATATTGGATAATACTTTTTGAAATATCACCGTTGTATTGGGCGCATACGGACAAAAAAGAACAGTTTGAACGTACAGCGGATTTAATTTTGCTTCCTTCATGGAAATAATTAGTAGTAACAATTTCTTGCTTTTCTCTGGTGAAAAGCGTTACTTCTCTGGTATTATAAATTGCAAAAAGATATTCTGTGATTACTTCCTCATTGGTAATGGTAAAACCATACCGGTAACGAATATTTTTTCCGTCAGAGTTTTTTAAATAAAAAATAAGTTCAAAAGACGCGGGACCCTGCTCCGTTTGTTTTGAGAAATAGAAATAATCAATTTTTATAAAATCTCCCGCTTGTTTTCGCGGACCTGACCAGACGGCAAATTTTATAAAAAATGAAAGCGCATAAAAAAATGTTGTTTTACCGCTTGCGTTTGCCCCATAAATGACTGCGCTTTTAAGTAAATGTTGTTTATTATTTATTTGAAAAGTATTGGAGTTCAATAATTCCTTATTTTTTGTCGCAAGAAGGGAAAAAGTCTGCTTTTCCTTAAAGGAACGAAAATTCTCAACGGTAAATTCGGCAATCATTCTATATCCTCTTATTTTATATAAGTATACAATATATCGATTGTTTTGTCAAGATATTCGGTGAATTTACGGATTATTCACAAAATACGGGTTTATTTTCTGAAAAGTATTATGTAAGGACTGGAAGGGTATGCATTGAGCGCGGCGGTAAGAAAAAATATTTAACCACGAACCACACGAACCAACACGAACAACGAAAAGATATGTGTTATAAGTTCGTGATGTTCGTGTGGTTCGTGGTAGAATTCTTAGTAAATTAAGGAGAAAACCATGCAGCGTATCGGTATCGTTGGTATTGGAAACATCAGCAAAATATATCTTGATAACCTTACGGGTATGTTCGGCAAACGGGTAAAACTGACGGCGGTAATGAATACTACTTATGAAAAAGCGCAAAAAGCCGCCGCGGATTATAACGTAAAGGCATTTAAGACGTTAGACGAAATGTTAAAAAGCGCCGATGTCGATATATTCCTCAATCTTACTCCGCCCAAACAGCATTATGAAATCGCTCTTGCCGCTGTAAAAGCAGGTAAACATGTTTACAACGAAAAACCGATTTGTATAAAACGTAAAGAAGCCGCGCAGTTGCTTAAAATTGCGGCAAAAAAAGGCGTAAGAGTAGGCGCCGCGCCGGATACATTTTTGGGAGCGGGTATTCAAACCTGTAAAAAATTGATTGATGACGGAAAGATCGGAACGCCTGTGGCAGTTGCCTCCTTTATGATGAGTCATGGTCCCGAAGACTGGCATCCGTCGCCTCATTTCTTTTACAAAGACGGCGGAGGACCATTGTTCGATGTTGGACCGTACTATTTAACCGCGCTGGTTAGTCTTTTGGGGGCGGTCGCAAGAGTGAGCGGAAGCGCGAAAATCAGTATGCCCGCAAGGACAATCACAAGTAAACAACATTATGGAGAAATTATAAATGTTGAAGTTCCCACTCACGTCGCGGGAACGCTTGATTTCGCTTCCGGCGCGGTCGGCGTATTAGTTACCAGTTTTGACGTATACTCACATTCACTGCCGCACATAGAAATTTACGGAACTGAAGGCACGCTGAAAATTCCCGATCCAAACACATTCGGCGGTCCTGTTCTTGTGCGGCGTTTACGCGAAGAAGAATGGACAAACGTGCCGCTTATTAATGAATTTTCAGATAACTCTCGCGGTTTGGGAATTACTGAAATGGCGGAAGCGATTGAAGAAAACCGTCCGCATCGCGCCAACGGCGAGCTTGCTTTTCATGTATTGGACATTATGCAGGGGATATATGACGCGTCTGCATCGGGGAAATATTATAAGATACGAAGGAAATACAAATTCCATGCAATGAGAGAGAATTGGATTAAGGAATTAAAGGTTGTTGTTTAAATGTTAGGTGCTTATTTTACGATAAGATAACGGATAAAAAATTACATAAAATATACTTTATGTAGCAATTGCGTGAATAACTATGATGACGCAAAAGCGAGCGCCGCTCTTATGTGTATTTTTTGCAGTTCGGGATAGTCTGTAATTATTTCCTGCTCAGTCATTCCCCCTGAAAGCCATTGCAAAATATCGCCGACAGTTATCCGCGTTCCCTTTATACATGGTTTTCCGAAGCGTATCTCAGGATCAACTACAATATGTGTCCGTAGCTCATTCATATATATAGGTTATCATAAATTAATAAAAAAGGCAAATAGAGAGAGAAGTTTTTACCACGAACCAAATTAGTAATATTCGCGGTAAATATAATCAAATATCAATTATCTTTGTTAAACTGAATGTAACATCGCTTCTCGTAGAATAGCGTTCATACGGGTTTGATAACCCTTTCCTTCTTCCTGTAACCATTCAATAACATCAGCGTCAAGACGAACATTTACAGTTTTTTTGATAGGTTTATAGTTTGCCATGTTACGCAGATGAGAAGGTTTGAATTCTTTCATCTGTTCTTCTGTCAGCGGCGGGCAATCTGTAAAGTCCGTGTTTTTGAAAGTCTTAATTTCTTCTAGTCTCTTCTTCGTAATGGGCATAGTATAACCTTAAAAACATCAACTATTTCCGACAAGTATAAACCATGTTTTTTCTAGTTAAGCAGATTCTTTTCTTCTGTCCACGTAAACACAGTAACTCCTGTCTATACATAATTGTATAGATAATTTTGATGGTTTGTCAAGGATTTTTCTTTATAATTACACGTTTCCTTCTTTTAAGTTAATTATTCTGTTGTGTATAAAATGTTCAAGGTCGATTAATACTTGAGTTTGCCAGTCTTTTTCTATCTTTTTTTCGTAATGGTTAAGACAAAAAAGCTCATGTCCTTTTTTTTGCAAAGCTGAAGCTATTTTTTCAAGCATTGTATCGGTTGGGAATCGCTTTCCATTTTCTATTTGAGCAATATAATTAGTTGCTGTATTGACTACCTCTGCCAGCTTGGCTTGTGAATAACCAAGCTCTGTCCTATAGGCTTTCATATTTGCACTAAGTATTTTTCTCAGTTCTGTCATATTTTATCAATCTTTATGCTTTATATGAAAAGTATATGTAACTTTAAGCTATTGACACAAATAACTATTTGCTATATTTTAATAAATATAGGGCTATTTGCTTCTATTTTTTAGTTTTCAAAAGAGCTTGTCGAAGGGGATGATTTTTGACGTTTTAGGGGTATTTTTATGAAAAGGGCAATTAAAGGCTTGGGTATTGCGGTCTTAGCGGTAATGTTCGCTTTTGCATGGGCGGGGTGTGAAGAAGATGAAGATCCGCCATCGCCCACGCCTGTTGTGTCTACTCCTATTCCTACGCCTACTCCTATTCCTACCGGTACTGTTATTAACATAGCCACCATAAAGGGCGTTGTTGTTCCGGCTTACAAATTAACTCCGGTTAAAGAAATTACCGAAAACGCACAGTTCAGCGGAACCGTAAAATGGAATGGTAATCCTTCTACTTTTGACAAAGATACCGAGTACACGGCAATTATTACGCTTACTCCTAAAACGGGGTACACTTTGCATGGAGTAACCACTGACTTTTTCAATGTTGCGGGGGCAAAATCGGTTAGTAATGCTGTTAATTCCGGCGTTATTACCGCAGTATTTCCAAAGACGGAAACAAACTATGTAACTGATATAAAAATTGAAAAACAACCTGCAAAATTGATCTACATGCAAGGAGACGAGCTTAGTTTATCGGGACTTGCGGTGACACTGACCTACAATGACGCCACGAAAGAAGAGAATTTAAGCTATGTACATTTACCGTTAAAAAGCATAACTACCGACCCCGAAGATGGTGAAAAATTAGATTTTACAAAGCACAATGGAAAGCCTATTAAGATAGCATACGGAAAGATAGCATACAGCGATTTGATATATACCACTAACAATTTGGACATAAATACCCCTACAGCAGAGGATTTTGAGATCAACGGACTAACACAAGAATATGACGGCAGTCCTAAGACTGTTGACATAACGCGCAAAGAGGGAAAATCAACCGGAACCATAACTGTTAAATACAATGGAAGTACAACCGCGCCGTCGGATGTAGGCACATATACCGTAACTTTTGACGTAGCGGCGGTTACAAATTTTAATGCCGCAAGCGGACTTTCCACAGGAAGTTTGACGATTGAAAAATCAACTCCTACAGCCGCGGATTTTAACATTAGCGGATTAACGCAAGGTTATGACGGCAGTTTTAAGGCTGTTACAATAACGCCCAAAGAAGGAAAATCAACCGGAGATATAACTGTTTATTACGAAGGAACCGGAAGTACAACTTACACCAAAAATACAACCGCGCCATCGACAGGAGGTACATACACCGTAACATTTGACGTAGCGGCAGTAACAAATTATAACGCTGTAAGCGGACTTTCCGCAGGAACTCTGACGATTAATAAAGGAAATCCTACAGCCGCGGATTTTGACATCAGCGGACTAACGCAAGACTATGACGGAAGTCCAAAGACTGTTACCATAACACCCAAAGAAGGAAAATCAACCGGAACCATAACCGTTAAATATAACGGAAGTACAACCGCGCCATCGGTAGGTATATATACCGTAACTTTTGACGTTGCGGCAACAACTAATTATAACGCTGTAAACGGACTTTCCGCAGGAACTCTGACGATTACTGGGGCGGTTGCCTTCTACAGCGTGACCGCGGACGGCTCAGCTTCTCAGTCCTCAACGCAGTTAACACTGACTTTTAGTCAAGCGATCACAAATCTCTCCGAAAGTGACATCACCCTTAGCGGAGTATCAGACGTAACAAAAGGATACTTAAACCGTTCAGGAGCAACATACACTCTGCCTATCTACGGCTTTAACACAGGCGGAACATTGACTGTAGCGGTTGCAAAATCAGGTATTAATATAATTAATACACCAAACGGTACACCAAAAACGGTAACTATTTATTATTACTATTACAACGGCGTTAGTCCGGGAACGATAGAAATGGTTTCGATACCCGCCGGAACATTTACAATGGGCAGTCCCAGTACTGAATCAGGATCATATGACAGAGAACGCCCGCAACATTCGGTAACGCTTAGTAGTTTTAAAATGGGCAAGTATGAGGTAACGCAGGAACAGTATGAGGCGGTGATGGGAAATAATCCCAGCAATTTTAGCTCTAACCCACAAGCAGGTGAAACTCAAGGCAAACGTCCTGTGGAGAGAGTAAGCTGGTATGACGCGATAATATTCTGTAACAAATTGAGCATTTTAGAAGGATTAAGTCCTGCATATCGTATATCAGGCAGTACCGATCCTGCGGTATGGGGAACTGTGCCTACTAACATGGATTCGACATGGGACGCTGTTGAAATAGTAGCTGGTTCTACCGGTTATCGTTTACCGACTGAGGCGCAGTGGGAATACGCTTGCCGAGCGGGGACAACAACAGCGTATAACACGGGAGATACGATTAGCGACAATACAGGGTGGTATAAAAGTAACAGCGGATATAAGACGCATGAGGTAGGATTGAAACCCGCAAATGCTTGGGGATTATATGACATGCACGGGAATGTGTGGGAGTGGTGCTGGGACTGGTACGGAGACTACTCTAGTGGAGCGCAGACCAATCCCGTGGGAGCGGATGCCGGCAGTTACCGGGTGTTTCGCGGCGGGAGTTGGGACACCTCTGCGTCTTACGCGCGTTCGTCCGGTCGGGGCTACGGCGACCCGGGCGACGGGGACGTCGACTTCGGCTTCCGGCTGGTTCGCCCCTGAGTTCTGCGGGTCGAAGGGCGAAAGTGTAGCGCCACGCCTGCGTTAAGCGGGCGTGAAGCGCGTAACGTTCGCCCTTCGGGGGTTACGCGAATTTATGTTTGTAGGGAGTGAACGGATTGAGCGAAGGAAAAGGAAGGTTTTTAATGGGGGTGCAGGGGGTTGTAACCCCCTGCGGAATTTTAAGGGGCTGGACGCCGCCCTTCGGGGGAGAATTTTTGTTAGAGGAGGGAGATTTTCTGTTTACAGTTTTTAGTATTGAGCGCGTTGCGTTATCATTACTGAAAAAAGCTCCGATTACGGGGTAAAACTGCCAAAGCTGTTTCTTCGGGTTTTGGTAAAGGTAATAAAAAAGGTGAAAGGAAGGTGTGTTTATGGAAATGACGGATATTCTTAATTCAAAGTTATTAAAAGTATTTATAAAAGGTTCGTTTGTGGTTATTAGTTTATCTTTTGTTTTATTTTTTGGAGTTGTTGCGATACTTTTAATACGTGGTGTTGAACTTAATTGTAAAATTTTTATATTGATTCTATTTCTTGCAATTCCATTAATATTTTTCTTATTAGTTTTATTAAAATTTCTTGATTTGGTAAAACCACATTATAACTCATCAGGAAATGTAAATAAAGAACCTCTTATTAAAATACTTAAAATAGGAACAATAATTAATACTTGTATTAAGATGATAAGTGTTATAAAACCTGATTCAGTAAAAGAAGGAGAGACATTACAGAAATCATTTAAAGAAATACTTGAACTACTTCAAAAAACAAGTTCAGAAGAAGAAGTGAATAGTCTGGAAAATAAAATATTATACGATAATAGTGATACGAAAATGTTACCAGTGAAGTAAAAATGATTCCTGTAACAATATCGTTGTTAGTAATTAGTATATTTGTTTTGAATGCATTGAAACAAATTAGATAATTTAATCTTATGGAGATTTATTTATGAAGAAACCACCTGATATTCTTAACTCAAAAATAAAAAAACTCAGAATAGAACTTCCGCATTATACTTTCAGTCATTCGTCATCCGGCGATTCGTCCCATGATTTTATCGGGAGAGAAAGAATAAGAGAAAGATTAAAAAAAGTAATAGAGGATTCTCCCGATGAACCTGGTGTTTATTTAATAGCCGGAAATAGGGGAGTAGGAAAAACAAGTTTAGTTAGTTGGGTAATAAATAAAACTTCTTTAAGAACTAAATCAAAATTCATTGAAAATTTGAGATATGTAATTCTTCTTTTTTTGTCTGTTATTGTAACTCAGTTCTTAATTAGCTTTTGTTTGCGGGAATTTCCTCAATTTATCATGAAAATTTATGTTATTGGTTCTGCTATTCTTGTTTTATCCTACATTACACTATGTATTTTTAATAGTTATAGATATAGAATTCCTAAACAAACACATGAGATTTGGAAAAAAGTATGGAATTGCATTAAATCAGTTTTTAATTGTGTTATATCTGCCATTAATGAATTGAGTTATTTAATAAATCCACATAATCCGTACGGAAAAACGCAGTATCTATTGAAAATAATTTTAATTATAGGTTATACGCAAATATATTCAATATTCAATCCATGTGTTACACCTGTGCAAGCATTTATTTTTTATATGTGTTTTGTTTTTGTTTTTATGTTTTGGCGATTTATAAGAAGAAAGTTGCGTGAGTATTATCGAAGGAATGAAAAATTATCAAAGATGAATCATTTAAAAAAGTTTTTTAAGTCTTTTTTTAGAATAATATTCCAAGATATAATTTTATATCCAATTATAAACTACATAAAAAACCATAGCCGCTTGTATTTACGCATGAATTTTGGGCATAACTTAAAAGAAAAAGATATTTTGCGGTTAATTGCACGTACATTAAATACAGAATACAATAAATATCGTTTTTCATTCAGGCGAATGTTGCCTTGGCGAGTTATAGCATTTAGTTTTCTTTTTCTTTTTGCTTTTTTATTTAGTGAAATTGTAGGAAATCAAGAAATCCATAAATCAACAAAGGATAGGGAAAATATAGAAATTGTTCTTCCTGAAGTAGAGACTAAAGTAGAAACTAAGGTAGATACTAAAATAGAGGTTAAAGTAGAAACTAAAGTAGGGGCTAAAAAAGGTAATCTTTCGAATATACTTAATGATATTGCTTCCGAAATAAAAAACAAAACAGTAAATATTTCAAAATATCTTTTTGGAAATAAAGAAAACTTAAGTATTGATTATGATAAAAAACAGAAGTTTACTTTTTTGTATGATTATTCTTTTTGGCTATCATTTATTTTAATGTATTTATTTTGTGTATTATTATTTCGTTGTAATTGGATTACACTTTTTTTTGTTACACATCGAATAATAATGCGAAGATTGAAGAAACTGAATAGTGACATTACACACAGTACTGAGCGTGAGAATTCAATTAGTGTAAATAATGGAAATGTCGGTTCTGAAATTGGAACAAAAATTAAAAAATCGCGTAATGTTGCCGATTCGCGGGAAATAGAAAAAGAATTGCAAGATATATTAAGTGATATGCAGAGAATACCGTTCATTATGTGCCGTCCAAATATTGTAATTGTGTTTGATGAACTGGATAAAGTAGAACCGGGAGAATCCGGCTCGGATAAAGAGAATCCGCAAACAAAAGCTTCATTATTTTCTATTCACGCTACGCGTGAAAGACAAACTGAAATTTTGAGAATTTTATCTAATATGAAGTATTTCCTTTCTTCTGCTCGTGCAAAATTTATTTTTATTGCTGGACGCGAAATGTTTGATATTCATCTGGCAGACGTATCGGATAGAAATAATTATATCGGCAGTATTTTTAATGTTGTTATCCTCGTACCAAGTTTCCTTACCGATCATCATACGGGAAAGAAATATATACCTCAAGAATCAAGTATAGCATCATTGCCTGAAGAATTTGTTTGCCGTAAGCTTATTCCGTATGATTATCCGGTAGAATCTTTTGATTTGGAAAATTATAGAACGTACTTAAAAAATGTGATTTATAAAGATTTTAATGATAAATTACAAAAGAAAGAAGAAATACAAAAAATAATCGCTGTATTACAGCAATTTATCATTTATCTTGCACATGTAAGCAAAGGAGCACCCAAGAAGATGATGCAACTTTTTGAGTCGTTTATTGAAATTAGCAATGAAAATGATGATACTAAAAATACTCTTATAGTACAGCGTTATCATGGTTCGCGGCACTTTTTATCCTTCAATTATTACAAGCAATATACACTTGGTATTGTAGCATACCTAATAACGCCTATTTTTTATCGTCTAGCTGAGAGTAATATTAAAGAACATAGCGATAAATTGTTGGTGTCGTCTTTACGATTTGTTGATTTCCTGTTCAAATTCCACAAACATTCTTTTTCATGGAAACATTTAGATATGTCGCCGGAAATGCTGGAAGTAAACCGCGCGCCAGAACTAAAATCGGTTGCCGTAGAATTACTCAATTATTTAACACAGGTACATATCAATAAATCTAATTTCAGTCTTTCTGAGTACAAATTCGATGGATTAATTGCAAATGAAATATTTGCAATGGCAAAAACAGACGAAGTTTTCTCGGCTCTGTTCAGTTTCTCTCTTGATGAAACATTACCATTGAAAAAGCATTATCAAGACCTTTTGGTACAGAAAGAGAATGAATACAAAAAGAAAAAAAAGACTTCCGTATATATAGATGCCATTTCTTCATTACAAGGAGTGTTGGGCGATTTGCATTACTACGATGATGAACTTGAAGAAGCGGAAGCATATTATAAAAGCGCCGTACAAGCACTTCGTAAAAATAAAGACAATGGAAAAATGAAAATCGAAAAATTCTACATATATGTACGTAATATGCTTAGATTGGGGATAATTTATGAAAAACGGAAACAATATGACTTTGCTTACTTGACTTACGGTGAACTATGTAAACGTAGTATTACAAAGGCATCGTTTCTAGAAAAGGTATTTAATGAAAATTCACCAAACATCAAAGATATGTTGTTTGAAAAAATGACATATGATGGATTGAAAATGCTCTATTTGCCTTTTATTGCTAAATTACAAATACTCGAACTAAGCCATATTGGTGGTATTACTCTTAATCATTTGAAGCAATTGGATGATGAATTTAAAACGCTAACAGAGAGTATAAACGGAAAAGAAGCAAAACTACTAAGAGCCGAATTTTGTTCACGAGTGGCGGATATTATATATTACAAAAATTCGGATTTAAATGGTAAAAGTAAAGGAGAATGTTCAATAAATTGCTCTTGTACCGCTTGCGACTATTATCTTCAAGCCCTTTCTACTCTGTTAAATAAAACCGGATTATTCAATCCTAATCAGGATACTGTAAAAGATTTGTTATGTGAAAGTGTTGACCAACTCAAAAATAATTATAATGTAAAATTTTGTACTATATTAGCAAGGATACTTTCAGACTGGGGAAATGTATTTTTTTCTTGTGATATTAAAGGTAAGGAAAACCGATGCGGATGTTATGTCTATGGAGGAAAAAATTGTAATACAATATTAAAACAGGGTACTAATGATATTTTAGACAATTGTATAAAATATCTAGAATTAGAAAAAGAAAACAATGAATCTCCTTCTATAAAAATTGATAAATTTGAAACTAAGAAAGATATTACTTTTACAATGTATACTATATCATCAATAGCATATCGCAAAGCCGGTTTATATAAACGATCCGCTTATCAAATATATAAAATACTTTGTTTATTCAAAGATTATAAAATTTATGAATATAAAGAATCGGAAAAATATATCAAACAATTAAGTGAACAAGCAATTCATTATTTGTGGTATGCCAATGATGATTTGAATGTATTTGAACTAAATAAACGTAAAAAAGATTTTGACAAAGATACTATTAAGGAAAAAATACCTTTAAAAAATATTTTAGTAGATAGTGAAATTACTAGAATACGCGTTTTGGTAAAAGAGTTTGAACTAAAATTAACCAAAGAACCCGATGAATTGAAAAAATATTATGATATACATATCACTTCACCATATAGAATAAATTACAGTATTATGGCACGTATTTATAGATTGGTATTGAAATCTAAAGTTAATTATGAAGCGTATCAACGGCTTTTTGAAATATTGGAAAAATCTAGAGAGGAGTTAAGAAAAAAAGATTTTATTCTGGAGGAGAAAGATTATAAACTGTTGAAAAACGAAAAATGTAATGAGAATGTAAAAAATATTTTTGGAAAATACTTTTGTAATAAGAAAGAAGAAATCAATAATATTGAAATTTTTGAAAACCTTATTGCCGATTCAATTTATTGTTTAATAGACATTTCTCAGCTTGTAGAAACAATGGAAGAAAATTATCTTTTCCCGCATAGTTTTTTAGGTTCAATCCATGAACACTTATCTTTCTGGATAAGGCAATATGAAGCGTATGAAGTTTATAAAAAAGAAAATCCAAAACTAATTAATAACTCACAAATAGACGAGCTTTTAGATCAATATCTCGGTGAAGAATGGAGAGAACAGCTATCAGGTTATCGTGAGAACCAACGGGCGTTATCGCATTATTATAAATGTTTAGAAATGCACAGTGAGGGTAGGGCATATCAAAATATGCTGGACATCATGGTTTACGTAAAAGACGATTTCAATGATCGCTCAGACCATTTTAACATCGCGGAAGAAAGACACCTTATTGTGAATGGAAAAATTGATGAAAAAATCAATGAGATAAAAAATATTTACAAGAATTCTAAACTATACAAAGTAGATAATTACTTTAATGACATACACGATTAAGCGAACCATATTTAAATATATCGAGGTTGGTGTTTACCAGTATTAATCTATCAAGTCTGATCTGATGTCGTATATACAGCCTCTGTCTCATGAACAAAATCACGATTGAGTAAATGATGTTTTTGTGTGTTTTTATTAAAATATTCTAATAATTCATCTTTAGACATATTTTGCGTTTCGGTATAAACTTGCGCCTGAATACTATCCTTTATTTTTATACAATCAAACTTTTTTTCTTTATTATTTATCATAATTTAACAACTCCTTTGGCGTTCTAATTTCAATTACAGAATATCCGTATTTAAGGTTAATTCCATTATATCCCTTAATACGATCTAAGTTAACTATGTGCTTAAAATTCCAGCTTACCAGAACGTCCGCTTTATTAATTGTCGCCAAAGCAATATGCCTACAATCATCAACGCTGGTCTTACCGACTACTTTTTCATCAATATATTTATCAGCCAACTCAATAGCTTCTTTTGTTAATTCTATATATTCAAAACTATCGGTATTATATTTATCAAGTAATTCACGTACACTACCAGGGGCTTTTTGCAATTCCTGTTGGAGTACACTGGAAATCATAAAAATAATTTCTTTATTTTCCAAACGTTTAAATAAAGCTTGGGTGTCAATAGAGAATTCGTCATCGAAGTAACCGCCTACAATTGATGTATCAATATAAATTTTTTTAATCATATTTAAATTTTCTTTCCTTCCTACCTCAACTCGCTCCGCTTAATCTTCTTCGTGGTAGTCATCTCCATCGGTTTATCCAAAATCACAACTCTGTCAATTTTTTGATAGGATTGTAATCTTTGGTTCACCTCGGAAATAATAGCGTTTATCCTGTCTTTTATCTCCACCGCGCTTGGAGCGGCTCCCTTTTCATTCTTGAATTCGGGGTTGGGATATACAAGAGCTTCAATAGTCTCGCTCTTTGTTTTTTTATCCTGAACGTATCCGCGGATTAAGATTTGTTCTATTTCTTCGTAAAGCTGGAACTCGTTTTCTATTTCTTCGGGGTAAACGTTTTTACCACCTTCTGTTACTATCATGTTTTTGCCGCGTCCCGTTAGGTATAAATAATTTTCGCTGTCCATGTAACCTAAGTCGCCTGTTTTTAAATAACCGTCGGCGGTAAAGGCGGCGGCTGTTTCTTCGGGTAATTGATAATAACCGTTCATGACCATAGGTCCTTTAACAATTACTTCGCCGATTCCGCGCTCGTCGGGATTTAAGATTTTCATGTCTACTTGCGGACATGGGCGTCCTACGCTGGTTTCTTTGTACGCTTCAATGGGGTTAATGGTAATAATCGGGGAAGTCTCGGTAAGACCGTAGCCTTGAACAAAGTCGATGCCTAGCTGGTTGTATTTTTTAAAAACGCTGGGCGCGAGCGGACCGCCGCCGCAAATACAAATGCGTACCGATGTAAGACTCGCTTTGTCCAGAACGAAGCCGAACATTTTTTTGCCGGGGTTAACTTTAAAAATTTTCTTTATAATGCCGGATATGCCCATTAAAAATGATATAACTCCGTAAACAATCGGTCCTTTGGCTTTTAATCCGCGTAAGATTCCCGCAAGAACTTTGTTAAATAACATAGGTACGCCTAACAGCATAGTGATCTTCGCTTCTTTAAGGTCTTTTAAAATTTGCGAGGTTACCATTCGTTTTCCAAAAACAACTTCGGCTCCCGTGGAAATTGTTTCTATGAATACGGCTAGCATTGTATAAGAATGATGAATCGGCAGTATCGCGTAGAATACGTCGGTATGTAAAACTATAAGCGGCGTTCCCTGGGCAAGATAACAATCCGAGGCAAGATTTCTGTGCGTTAGTATAACTCCCTTGGGGATACCCATTGTTCCCGATGTAAAAAGTATCGCCGCGGTGTCGGTCTCTATTGCTTGTTCAATTTCAGCCTGCGGTCCGTCTAAATCGTAAATATATGTTCCAATTCCTTTTTTTAAGGAGATTATTTCTTTAAGCCTTGACGGTTTCGATTTAAAAAATTCATGTTTTTCTTCGTCAATAAAAAGTATGCGCGCGTCCGATGTTTTTATTAAAAGTTCTATTTCTTCTGTTCTAAGCTGATAGTCAATCGGGACGACGACGCCGCCCGCGAAAAGAGTCGCAAGGTACGCGACTGTCCATTCAGGGGCGTTCTTTCCGGAAACAGCGACTCTGTCGCCGTGGCGGATGCCTTTGCTATGCAGCCAGCGGGCGATCGCTTCTATCAATTTTAACGCTTCTGTGTAATTAAGGCTGATCCTGTCCGGCTCGTAAATAGTAAAACAGGCGCGTTGCGGGAAACGGGAAACGGTAATTTTAAACATTTCAGGCAGAGTAGGCCACTCGCCGGAAAAGGCTTTTCCCCTGTAATCATTTAAGAATTCCCAAGGTTTTTCAGTGTAAGGGACAGACATGATAACCTCCAAATTTCATTTTTTCAAAAACACAATAAACCCTATTGTTTTTGGACACTATATTGAAAGTAAGGTTATATTATTTTACCCCTATATGTAACTTTTGTCCATTATATAGTATTATTATGATAATGAAAAATTTAATTTTTAGATTATTGTATGTATCGATGTTTTTGGTTATTCCGGCGTTTTTTTCCTGTACCGCCAAAATTGACGGAAATATAAACGCAAACGGCTCGGCTGTTTTGACCGTCAATATGTCCATTGGACAGAGAATGACCGCTTTAATTAAATCTATGGCTGCCGCGGGCGGGCAGGAGAATATTCAAATACTGGACGGGCAAGCCATATCCAAGTCAATGTCCGGGTCGCCCGGAATCGACTCTGTGTCGTTAAAAAACACTTCTCAATCGGCGGTTGACGGGCAGATAAAAATTTCACAAATGAATCTCTTTCTAAGCGAGGTAAAAGGAAAGGAGTTTATAAATTTTGAACAGGGGACGTCAGGCGGCAAATGCGTATTTTCCGTCAATATCGAAAATAGTCAGATAATACTCGGACATCTTTCCAAAGATATTTCCGATTATTTAAACGCCATAATGGCTCCCGCCGCTACGGGTGAAAAAATGACCAAGACCGAATATCTGGAACTTGTCAGCTCTTTTTACAATAAAGGAATAAGCGACGAGATTTCGGCTTCAAGGGTTCGCGTCTCTATTGAATTTCCCGGCGCTGTAACAAATGTAAAGGGGGGTACATTCTCCGGCAAAAAAGCGAATTTCGATATTCCGCTGGTTGATTTGCTGGTTTTACAAATGCCTCTTGTTTACGAAGTAAATTGGAAGAACTAGAACCCCAAAAATATCTTGAAAAAAATAATGTAAAATAATAAAGTATTTGTATGGCAGTACATACACCGGGCGACAGAATCGCCGAAATAAGAAAAACCTATTCAATCAGCAGGGAAGACCTTGCCGAGCGCAGCGGCGTATCAGTAGAACTGATCTCAAAAATCGAAGACTCAGGGCATATTCCGGACCTTGCCCCGTTAATCAAAATATCACGCGGGCTTGGCGTGCGTCTTGGCACGCTTCTTGACGACCATGAACAGCTTGGTCCTGTTGTTTGCAGGGCGGGGCAGGCGGCTTCCGCCAGCAGATTCAAGACGGGGCTTCCTGAAGGCGCGTCGTCGGGCGATCATCACGGCGTTAACTTTAACGCGCTTGCGGCGGATAAAAGCGGTCGCCACATGGAGCCGTTTATCGTAACAATCGAGGCTGACGCGGAACAGGAGAAATCCACTCACGAGGGCGAAGAATTTATTTTTGTTCTTGAGGGGAAACTTGCGCTGGAATACGGTATGGAGAAAGATACCTTAAACACAGGCGACTCTGTTTATTACGATTCGATAGTTCCGCACCGTGTTTTTTCTGCGGACAAAAATCCTGTAAAAATACTCGCCGTAATTTATACTCCGGTTTAAGAGGGAAGTCATGGAATTCATAGAAAAAACTCTCACTCAAGTTTTAAAAGAGAAAGCCGCCGCGCATCCCGATCACGATTTTCTTGTCTATTCGGATCGCAACCTTCGTTTTACCTACGCGGAATTCGATAAACGCGTGGATGATTTCGCCAAGGGACTATTGTCCATCGGCGTAAAGAAGGGCGATAACGTCGGCATTTGGGCGACAAATGTTCCCGACTGGAACACGACGCTTTTTGCCTGCTCAAGAATCGGCGCTGTTCTTGTTACTGTAAACACAGGCTACAAAACCCACGAGCTTGAATATGTGTTACAGCAGTCCGACATGGTTTGCCTGTGCCTGACAAACGGCTGGCGCGATTCCGATTATATCGGTATGGTAAACGAAGTTGTACCCGAATTAAAAACGTCGCAAAGAGGGCAGATCAATTCCGCTAAATTTCCCCATTTAAAATATGTAGTGCATATAGGACAGCAAAAACACCGCGGAATGTTCACGACAAGCGAAGTGTTACTGCTTGGTCAGCATACGGATAATTCGTTGTTAAGCGAAATAGAAAAAACCCTTGATACCAACGACGTTGTAAATATGCAGTACACATCGGGTACTACCGGTTTCCCCAAGGGCGTTATGCTTACTCACAGAAATATTTTGAATAACGGTCTTGGCATCGGCGACAATCAGCGTCTTACGGAAAAAGACATTGTATGCCTCCCCGTGCCGTTGTTCCACTGCTTTGGTCTTGTTCTCGGTATGATGGCGATATTGACGCACGGCTCCACCGCCGCACTTATCGAATGGTTTGATCCTCTGCTTGTTCTCGCAACAATTCAAAAAGAAAAATGCACCGCGGTTTACGGCGTACCCACAATGTTCATCGCCGAATTAAACCACCCCATGTTCAAAATGTTCGATCTTTCCAGTCTGCGCACGGGAATTATGGCGGGCTCTCCCTGCCCGATAGAGGCAATGCGTCAGGTAATCGATCTTATGTACATGAAGGAAGTTACCATTTGTTACGGACTGACAGAATCATCGCCCGTTATGACCCAGACGCGCTACGACGACGACATTAACGTGAAAGTGGAAACAGTAGGACGCGCTCTGCCCGGCGTAGAAGTTACAATCCGCGACCCCGACACAGGCGAAGAATGTCCCGACGGCGTACACGGAGAATTCTGCTGCCGAGGTTACAACTCAATGAAGGGTTACTACAAATTGCCCGAAGCCACCGCCCAATGTATCGATAAAAACGGCTGGCTTCATTCGGGCGACAGGGGAGTTAAAGACAAGGACGGTAATTTTAGGGTTACGGGGCGTTTAAAAGACATGATAATTCGCGGAGGAGAAAATATTTCCCCCAAAGAAGTAGAGGACTTTTTATACACCATGCCGGGCGTTAAAGACGTGCAGGTAGTGGGAATTACCAGTGAAAAATACGGCGAGGAAGTAGGAGCTTTTGTTATTCTTCACCCCGACGTAAAAATGAACGTAGAGGACGTGCGCGACTATTGCCGTGATAAAATAGGCAGATACAAAATCCCCAAATATGTGTTCTTTGTTGACAGTTACCCGCTTACATCCAGCGGAAAGATACAAAAGTATCTGTTACGCGAAATGGGGGATAAACTGGTTAAAGAGCAGGCGCAGGGTTAAGTTTAATACTTTAAATTTTTTAACCACGAACCACACGAACCAGCGCGAACCAAAGCGAACTAAGATAAGTTTGAGGACAACAAGTTCGTGTGGTTCGTGGTAGATTTCTTCGAAAATATTTAACTATTCTTATTCGACAGTACCCGACCGCTGTTAATCAAAACCAGAAACGCTCCGATGTTGTGGAAAAAGGCGCTCGCTATGGGCGGTACGATTCCGGCTCCGGCTAAAAATATCATAACGATACTTACGGAAAACGCTAAAATAATATTTTGATAAATAATGTTTTTTGTCTTTTGCGCCAATTTAATTACAAATGGAATATTGGAAAGATTGTTGTTCATTAGCGCGATGTCTGCGCTTTGAATTGCCGTATCGGAACCCATCGCTCCCATAGCTATTCCTACATGCGCTTGTGAGAGGGCAAGCGCGTCGTTTATACCATCTCCGATAACCGTAACGGTGTGGTTTTTCATCATTTCTTTAACATGATTGAGTTTCTGCTCCGGTAGTAATTCGCATTGCATTTCGTCGATTCCTACCGCTTCTTGTATTTTTTTCGCCGATTGAAAATGATCCCCTGTCAGCAAACAGGTTTTTGAAACGCCGAGTTTTTTCAGTTCGCTTACAGTTTGCGCCGCGTCGTCTCTGGGAGTATCCTTAAACACAATACAGCCGAGAATTTTTTCGTTTTTAACAACCCAATCGCAAGAGCCTGCGTCCTCGTATTGGGCGCTTACTTCGTAGCCGAGAGAACGTATCCAGTTGTAACTGCCAAGGTAAATTGTATCGTCTCCTTTTCTGCCTTCAATTCCTTTTCCGATATGTTCTTTTATTTCATAATCCCTGTCTATGTCTTTTTTTTCGCATAACGAAACAATTGATTTTGATATTGGATGAAGCGAACCATGCGCGACGCAGGAAGCTGTCATAACAAGTTCGTTAAAATCATGAGCATGATCCAAATGGAAATTGCTGGCTTCCAAAATTCCGTTGGTTATTGTTCCTGTTTTGTCAAAAATAAGATAATCCGTATCTCCCAGATGTTCCACAAACGACGAATTTTTTATCAATATACCCCTTTTTGCCGCCGCCGCTAATACGGCAATCATCGGTGCGGAATTGATAAGCAGGTGTCCGCAGGGACAGCTTGCGACAAGAATGGCAATTGCCCTGTTAATGTCCTGCGTAAAAAGCCACACCAGCAGAGCGGTAACAAGCGTCAGCGGAATATAGTAGAAAATAAACTTATCGACAATTTTAGTGTCGGGAATTTGTATTTGCCCCGAATCCTCAAGTAGTTTTACTATTTTTTGAAAAGAAGTGTCAGCGTATTCCCTTGTAACTTTAATTTTTATATTGCCGTCTATATTTACCGTTCCGGCGAATACCTGATCTTCTATCTCGACTATTTTAGGTATTGATTCGCCCGTAAGCGATTTTTGATCTATACTCGAAGCGCCGAAAATAACTTCGCCGTCTACGGGCAGGGACATACCCGGTTTTATAATGATTATATCGCCGGTTTTTAATTCCTTCGCGCTAACCTCGATTTCTTTTCCGTCTTTTTCTACAATTGCTTTTTCCGACTGCATTGTTTTTAATCCTTCAATCGCGTCGTGTCCGCCCATAATACTTTTTTCTTCTAAAAAATGAACAAATGTAAGAATAACGGGAATGAGTATCGCAAGTAAAAATTCTCCGCTTAAAGTTGATATAATCATCGCTATTGAGACGAGTATTTCCATTGCGTATTTCATGTTTTTGGAAATAAGCCCCTGTACTGCCGTAATTAACATTGGAAGTCCGATTATACAAATACCGGTAAGATAAATAAGCGCTTGAATTATGTCCTGTTGCGGTGAAATTTTTCCGTAAATAAGCGCTGCGGCGAGACAAACAAGCGCGCCTGAAAGAGACAAAATGCTGTTCCTGAAATTTGATTTTTCGTTATCTGAAAGATGAACATCGGTAATATTAATCGTGTTTCTCATATATACTCCTTACGGCAGTAGGAAAGTCGGCGTTTGCGCGTCTGCAGGAATCACTATTGATTTCCCCGCTTTTTTTAACACTGCGCCCGCTCTTTGCCTGAATGTTCCGGACATGATAATTTGCGGGTTTCTTGCGTATTGGTCGTACAATCCGTAAAACTCCGCCATTTCGCCGTTGGCTTTAGTCAGTTTTTCAGCCTGCTGTGAAATAGCGGTTTGTTTTAACGTGTTTGCTGCCGCTTCCGCTCCAAGCAACCGAGTAGAGGCGTATTCCTGCGCGCGCTGGTAACCTGTCGCTTTGTAAATAGCGGCGTTTCTTACTTCCTCAAAATAGCGGATTGTTTCGGCGGGAGCGATAATTTCCGTAAGTTCTACGCCGGAAATAAGAACTCCCAATTTTAATTCGTCTGTAATGTTTTGAGAATTTCGCGTAACATCACTTGATAACTGCGCCCTGCCGCTCGTAAGGATTGAATCCACGTCGGAATGTGATGCAATGCAAGTTAATTCTCCGCTGATTATACCGTCTATTATTTTAGCGGCGTCGCTTGTGAATAGCGCATAACAAACGGGATCGTTTATTTGGTATTTTATTTTTGCCTTTATAAGTATTACATTTTTATCGCCTGTTATCACATAGCCGTTTTTATCAATGTCGGAAGATAGTATGCTTCCTTGCGGTTTATAGTGCGTTGTAACTTCAATTTCCTGTACTGTCTGTACCGGTATTTTTATTACCCTGTCTATAAAAAACGGTAAAGCGAAATGAAGCCCCGGCTTTTTAATTTGCTTTTCGCTCGAATTGCCAAGGAGTTTGCCGAAACGAAGCACAACGGCGATTTGACTGCTTTCAACGCGGTAAACGCCGGAAAGAGCGATTAAAACAGCGGCGAAACACACTGTCAGTTTGAAATACTTGATAATGTATTCCATTATTTGGGTAAAAACAATAAAGACTTTGTTTTTCATAGCTTAATTTGACCCAGTGATTATGTCAAACGGAGATTCATTCGCCCTCATAATAATTGTTGTGTCGGCGTTTACGGAATTTTCAAGAGCCATCAGTTTTTTTAAGAACACAAACAATCTTGAGTTTCTGTCATAAGCTTCGCCGTAAATACGCGCGACCATCCGTTCTGTTTCAGCGTCAATTTGCGACGCTTCAAGTTTACCCTTAGCGTAAATTTCAGCCGCTCTGGCGTCCGCTTCTGCGGTGATTATAGCGGAGTCTCTCTCTCCTTCAGCTACAAATTGGGAAACATATTTTTGCCTGTCCGCTATCATCTGATTAAAAACGCTTTTTATATTTGCTTCGGGGAGAGAGAGCCTTTTTATTTTGAGAGTTTTAATTTCAATGCCGTAGTTCGCAAGCGCTGATTTAGCCGTCTTTTCTTCGATAGCTTGGCATATCTCATTAATCTTAATTTCTTCAATGTTAGTTGAAACAAGAGATGAAAGCTTGTAATTTCCAAGAACGCTGTTTTTAGCCGTTGCCGCAAGGTCGTTAAGATGTCTTTGAGCGGCGTTATAATTTCCTATGCTTGTGTGAAACTTTTGAATATCCGTAATGCGCCACACAATGTAAGTTTGCAAAATAATATTGATTTTATCGTTGGTAAGAGTTTCGTTATAACCTGAATCCATATATTGATTTCTGGTATCGTATGTTATTACTTTATCAATAGGGAAGGGAAGTTTAAAATAAAGCCCTGCGTCGTTATGTATATTAACAATCTTCCCAAACCGCGAGATAATGGCGCTGTAACCTTCTTTTACGGTAAATGTAAATCCGGCCGCCGCTGTTATAATTATAAAAATTAAAACAAATAACGCTTTGTATAATTTACTCATTGCCGTCTCCTTTATTTGCGTCCAATAGATTAACGGTATTTACTTTTCCAATAATAAATTTGGATATTGTGTTTTCCGTTCCTTGTGAAAAAGCGTACACTTTATTGTTTTTAATAATTTTTTGGTAAATATCAAGGTTTTTGGTTAACTCGTAAGAACCGGGAGAAATTCTGTACGCGTCCGCCGCCGCGTAGAAAACAGCCGACTCTTTTTGAGCGTCGCTTGTCCTGTCATATTGCATGGCTCTCGCGCCGTCAATGGCGAACTTGCTTAGTTTTGCCGCTTCTATCACCCTTTTTTCAGCGTAAGTGTGCGCTCTTGTAATCATCGTTGTTTTGTCAACGGATGCGCTTACAACTTTTTGATATACGTCCGCTATATCCACAGGAGGGTGTATGTTTTCAATGACAACCTGCACAACTGAAAACCCCAGTTTTTCAGTTTCGCAAAATGCGGATAATTCGTCCATGACGGACGCCGAAAGAGAATTTCTGTCTACGTTTAAAAAAGAGTCAAGGGTGGTGTTGATTGTACGAGTCATAAGAGCGTTGTAAACAGCGGCGCTTAACACGTCTTGCGGTTTTGCGTATGTTTTAATATAAGAATATAAATCTGAAATTACATATAAAATTTTTAAATTTACCGCTGTCATTTCATTGCCGTTGCCGAGCAGAAGCATATATTCTCCGATATCGTGTTTTTGCGTCCATAAAAAATTAGCTGTTCCCGATGATTCATAGCCGATTTGCATGGAAGCAATTCGATGAACATCGTATATTTCCGTTTTATCTATAGGACTGGGAAATTTAAAATGCAGTCCCGCGTCTTTTATGGAAGAGCGTTCCAGCTTGCCAAAGTGATAAACCGCCGCTTGTTGATGAGGCTGCACGACAAAAATACTCGTTGAAAGAAATAAAACAAAAATAAAGGCAAGAGCAAGTGCGGGTAAAATTTTTAATGTATATTGTATTGTATACAGCGATTTTATTGAAACTTTCCATTTTGCCATTGTTTCCGTAAATTGTTTTTTAGAAAGTAAATATTTCGGAAACAGCAAATAATCAAAACTTAAAACATTTCCTTTTAACATTGTAAGCAGAATATTAATAACCAGCGAGACTATAAAATAAACCGAAGCGGCGTAATAAACCCACTGTAAAATCACAAGAATATTAATTTTTAATACGCCGGACGTTGCTATAAGCATTGCATAGATAAACGAAATATATGAAAAGAAGGTAAGTATGTCGCGGGAAACCTTGTCAGTTGGGCATGAATCGTTGTCCTTCCTCATTTTTAAATAGAGGACGGCGACGCAAGGGAGTACAAGCAGTAATATTGCGTCTGCAATGTTGCCGTGGTAATTATCAGCATAAGCTAAGGGTAAAACTTTGAAAATTTTGATTACGCGCCAAAACGCTATAGCCAAGAAGGAAATAATATAAACATAAGTGAATATACGTTTTTCAAGACTTACGCTTTCAGGATTACACTTTGAAACATTTTCTTTTTTTATTTCGATTAAGCCGTCTTGCTGTACGCTTATATTTTCGGTTTCTTGCGGATATTCTTTTTCTTCCTCAAAAATATTGATTTCTTTTTTACCAAAATATCTTTTTATAAAATCAATAATTTTTTTTGTATCAAAATCTACAAATTTATTTATTTCATAAAAAACAGTTATCAAAACAAGGAAGCTCGACATGGTTAGAGTAAGACTGCCGAGGCTTCCTATTATTAAGCATTTGTTTCTGTAATAAGCTAAAATATTCAGAAAGATAACCGCGCTGATTCCAAGTATAATTGGGAACAGTCTTATTTTTGTATTTTGCAATTTGTTGTTGTCTTCCATCATGTTACTTCTTTTTTTAACCACGAACCACACGAACGTCACGAACTTTTACCGCATATCTTGTCGTTGTTCGTGTTGGTTCGTGTGGTTCGTGGTAGAATTCTTCCTAAAATTTAACCGCGAACAATATACTCCCGAAAGAGAACAAACCGCCCGGCGCGAAAATATCAATAGTTCCCTCATTGCCGTAAGCGTTTGTTACGCCGGTTGTGGCTTCTACCCAGACGTTTTCAGAAAAGTTAAAAACAGGACCAATGCTGAAACGGCTGACGAATTGAGTTCCGCTGCCGATGTTGATATAAGAGTCGTTATGTATCTTTCGAACAGATTTTTTTTCGCCGTTGTTATAATAAGATTGATTAATCGTTTCCAAAGTAAGCGCAGTTGCTTGAATTCGCGCTCCCGTATTTAAGGTGAGCCGGTTTGGAACAATCTTGTACTGCATGGCAAGTCTTATGTCAGGTCGGAATGAAAATGTGGTAGTTGAATTGCTTGCGCCGTTATAGACAAGTTTCCCGTCATCCAAAGACATTGAATTTTGTTCTTTGTTAAACAGTGTTAACGGCAGATTAAGTTTGAATTTCAAAGAAATAGCGTCCTTGCTCCATGAACCGCTGACAGAAGGGGTAAGTGAGTTTGATACAAAAGATTGTTCAAGATAAGGATTACTGCCGGGACTCCATGTTCCTTTTATTTTGCCTGTTTTGTACATGCCGTTATCTACATAACTGTACTCGTTATCAAAAATATTCAAGGTAAGTACATAGTCAAAATCGAATGAACCTTTAAAACCATCTTTGTTATAGAATGTATAACCACCCAAACCGGCGGCAAATGACGGATCAAAGTGATTCAGCGAGCGTCCTATATATTCGCCAGAAACACCTGCGCTGTCAGGACCGTTTGTTTCAGTCTTTTGATAATCGCGATCAAAAACAAAATCGATCGTAACATAGGGTCTGATTCCGTTATTAGTTAAATCTTTTGCCATAGCCCACGCAATCTGCGGCGCGATATAGCCTCTTTCGATATGATAGTTATTGTACAATTGGTTTCCTGTTACAATGTTTCTTTGTTTAAAAGATTGATAGTTGGTACGATATGTAAGCCTGAAACCCATATTGTCAGCGCCGAATAAAATTGCGGCATTGTTAACGGGATTTGTTGATCCGCCTACGCTGATATTATTGTAGACATTATATACATTTCCGGCGGCTGCGCCGTTTGGGACTATGCCGGGTTCTTCTTCTGTGTAGTTGTTTACAGGAGTGTTTGCCCACATGTTACCGTTGTAAAACGCTCCAATATATACATTGTTTATTTTTACCGCGAAACCTATTGTAGCAATACCGCTGTAGGTGTCATCCCATAAAAAGGATGTCATTCCAAACCATTTGTTAAATTTAACTCCTGCGTAGGAATCGGGTCGGATAAAGTCGTCCGCATTGCTTCTGTATCTTCCCTCTGTAGTTGTGCTTTGAGGTGATGTCCAAATACCGGCGGGTAAATTCTGCGCCCATGCGCCCATAACCGTAATAATCAATAAAAATGATGCGATAATGAATACTTTGTTTTTCATATTTATCTCCTTGAGATTTATAATAATAAAATTTCTTCACATAACAATCGGATTTACAGATTTCTAACAATATTAAAAAATATTTAACATAGAAGAATATTATTAAATAATAAAATTATTTTAACGCATAGATAATAATTAACAAAAAAATAATATTTTCCTTATTTTTATCTAACAATAACTTTCTATTTTTTCTTTATCAAAACAACAAGGAGGATATTATGTTGTTTAAAAAATTGTTTAAAAAACAATCGGTAATGCAATTGACTGCTTTGCTTTTAGCTGCGGCTTTTGCAATTGTTGTTACAGCCTGTTCCGGAGATGAAGTCGGCGGAACTCAAGGAAATGAAAATGAAACTTCAGAAGATGTCAGTAAAAATTACCTCAGCGGACCGGACGCGCTTGGTTGGGGAGTTTCAACTCAGGCTAGCGTTTTAACTCTGGGTTTAACTCCGGGAAAAGACACAACAGAGATTAACCTTAACTGGTATTCTTCAGGAGCTCAAGCCGACAAAGTTACGCAAGTCAGGTTCATTAAAGGAACACTTATCGCCGGAGACAAATTAATTGAGAAAACCGGAACAGTGGATGCCGCATCGACCGGCTATACCCAGCATAAAGTTACGGTGACAGGTCTGAAGCCGGGTTCAAGTTATCAGTATGCGGTATCCAGCGACGGAACCAACTGGAGCGACGCCTACGATTTCAAGGTTCCTGCCGCCACCGGCGCTTTCAAGTTTGCCGTGGTAGCGGACCCCCAGCTTACAGATATTACAACTAACAACCAAGGGAAAGTTGACAAGGACAGCCGGTACCCTGCCATTGATGTTACTACTACCGCAGGCTGGGTAGAAACAATGCAGAAAATTATAGCCAAAGGCGTAAGCTTTATCGCAAGCGGCGGGGATCAGGTCGATAAGAGCTCAGGCGAGGAAGCTGAATACACTAACTTCTTCGCTCCCCCGGGACTGCGGAACCTTCCTTTTGCCCCGGTATCCGGTAACCACGACAATCATCTTCACTTTAATTATCACTACAATCTGCCCAATGCGAAGGCCTTTGCAAACGAAACAGTTGCAACTGAGGCGGGACGAAACTATTTTTACCTTTACAATAATATTTTGTTTGTAGTATTGAACACCGCCCCCTATCCGGGCAGTACAAGCGCAGCCCAGCCAAACGTCGAACGGTTTGATCAGACGCTCACAGCAGCGAAAGCCGCTTATGCCGGAAAGTATGACTGGCTTATTGTTCAGCACCACAAATCCACAGCCAGCGTTGCCGACCATTTAGCAGACAAAGATATACAGTACTATGTTGAAGCCGGTTTTGAAAAGGTTATGTCTGATCATAGAGTTGATTTTGTTCTTGCCGGACATGACCATGTATACGCCCGCAGTTATCCGCTGGAAGGTAAAGACGGCGGTAAAGTTTCCGTGCCGGATAAATCCGCCAATGTTGAAGGAAAAGCGCCTAACACTTATACCAATCCGGGTAAGCCCATATATCTTACATTTACAACAGGCAGCGGATTAAAATATTACGCGGTAAGCTCTGACCCCACGTTTAATTATAACAATACCCTGTATGTGAAAGATAACGCAGTGTATCCGTATCTTGGCGAGGTTACGGACGCAGAAGGAACCAGTTCCACTCATTTTGGCAGTTTATCTTACTTGAGCGACAAATTATTGCCTGTTTCCAATGCGGCTTATGTTCAGCCATATATACCCAGTTACACCATTGCCGAAGTTGATGGCAAAACTATAAAGTTCAGCACCTATCCGATTGCCACTAAGAGCGGTACTAATTCAGGCGTCACTACACCTTACAGCTTTGATGAAAACGTTCCCTACGACTGGGTTCAGGTAACGAAGAATTAGCAGGTTAAAATTCTTAACCACGAACCACACGAACATCACGAACTTTTACCACATAGCTTGTAGCCGTTCGTGCTGGTTCGTGTGGTTCGTGGTAGATCTCTTCTTAATCATTTTCCCGCGCAAAGTCCCACGACGAAATTTACAAACATATTAAAATATTCAGGCGTTAAACGCAAGTGAGTATCCTGCGCGTTATTCAAACTGCGCCATGTTTCGGGCAAGCGGCGGTATTCGGCGGGCGCTTTAACTTCGCCTGAGATGATTAAGTTTCCAAAATCGGGACGATCGCGTAACAGCGCTTCGTATTGATTAGCTTCATTGGCGGGGAGCATGGTGACTGTTTGGGCGGCAAGCCCGGCGCGTAAAAAACCGACATCGTCGGAAAATGGGGTAGGAGCGAGCAGTACCCTTTCCAGCCGTAAATTTTGGGCTGTTTCAAGAGCGTGATCACGCAAGGACGCGATATTTTTTATTACCTTGCCAATATTCGGACGGACGTCATTCTGTTCGGCTGTTTTTAAAATCAGGTCTGTCGTCGTGGAAATAATAAATACGTTTCCGGTACCGCACGCGTCAAAGTTGAATATTTTCGCTTTTTCAAGCCCCCAGCTTTTTATTTTTTTCGCCAGAGTAAAAGAGCCTTGTTTCTCAAAACTTTCGCCCGCGGTTAATTCTTCCTTGTCCGTAAATACAATTATCCAGCGGTCTATTCCTTTTTGCGCAAGAGCGATGGCGGCGCTTAGCAGATGAAATACGGCGATACTGTTGTCGTTTGCGCCGGGACTGCCGGCTACACGGTCGTAATGAGCGGAAAAAAGATACGGGTTTGAGCCGCTGAACGGAAAAACACCGCTTGCCGAGCGAAGGGATTTATTTCCGGGAGGGAAAATAAAAATATGGTTATTTCCCTCTACGTTAATTACGGTTGAATTAAATTTTATCGACGATATTTGCTTTGTTAAAATCGCGTAACGGTCGGCGTCCGGAGCGATAAAATCAAAATAACAGTCGTAGGGACTGTATTTTGCCCATTCAGGCGTTTTTATGCTTTTATCCGCATTTGATTTCACGCGTTTATTTTTTCCGCCTTAAATGAATTAGAAGGAGAGACAAGCTCCTGCTGGGTGTCAATGATTTTAAGCTCTATCAATTTTTCGTTTTTATCCGCCGCTTTAAAACTGGCGTCTAAAATGCCGAAAACGGAGGCGGTACATAGTTCCAGTGTTTTTTTAAGGTTTTTAGTTTCTAAATACCGTGATAAAAATACCGCAGTGGTCATGTCGCCTGTTCCCGCTACGCCCTTGCCAAGCGGCAATTCTGGCGTTGTGATTTTATATATTTCTTTTTTATCCGAGGCAGAGGCGATCATAGAAAGCTCGCCTTCTTTTTCTTTGTAACTTGTCACAAGGATAATGGAAGGACCCATCTCATGCAGGAGTTTTACCGCTTTTAACGCGTCGTCTAAATTTTGCGTATTTAATCCGGTTATAGCTTCAAGCTCAAATTGGTTCGGCGTAACAATATCCGCAAGAGGTATAAGCTCTTTTTTAAAAATATCGGGAATATCGGGTTTTACATAAAAACCGCGTCCCACGTCGCCCATTACGGGATCGCAGGTGTAAAGCGCGCCGGGTGATTGGCTTCGCACTTTTTTAACAGCGTCCACAATCGCCATGGCGACGGAAGCGTCGCCCAAGTAACCTGAAAGCACCGCCTCGCAGCGGTTAAGCGCGTTTCGTTCTTCCAGCCCTGTAACCAGTTCCGCCGCCAATTCCGCGCCAAGAACTTTCCCTTTCCATGAGCCGTAACCCGTATGGTTTGAGAACTCAACCGTGTTAATCGCCCATACTTCGCGTCCAAGCCGCTGTAAAGGGAAAACCGCCGCCGTATTTCCCGCGTATCCGTAAACCACATGAGACTGAATCGATAAAACCGCCATTTTGTACCTTTTTCCTTTCTTAAAGAGAGTATGCGTTGTTTTAATATCATATACAAGTAGCCGGTAGTTACATGAAATATACCGGTGCGGGGAATTATCGCTAAAAATTATACAAAATACTTGTATTTTAAACAAAATGTGATAAATTACTCACAATGACCGAAGCAAATACTTACTATTCAATATATTGTTTAATAATTGGACAAAAAACCGTCAATTTTAACGATTGACAATTTTCGCCATATTTTAGTAATATAAGCGTAGGAGTATTGTATGAAAAACATAATAAAAATTTTAGGTATTATAAGTTTGATGCTGGTAATCGGGTTTTCAATGACCTCATGCGGCGAAGACTCCGACGATGATGACGATAGCGGCTCTAAATTTTATGCTGAATCTATTTCATTAACTATAAATGGAAACATACGAATTTATTTTTATACCTACAGTGATTCAACTTATTATGACGGTACTCTTGAAGATATACAGAAAGAATTTACTGTTAATATTGATGGAACAAAAGTAGAAATTGTTGATTTTTCAGTTTATACAGGTGTTAATGGCGGCGCTTTTTATTTAACACCGTCCGGTATATATGGCAGTTATAATAACGAAACAGAAGAACATAATGTAAAAGTTACCTATAAAGCATCTTCTCCCAACCGGTTTTACATAGAGTATAAAAATAAAAACTACTTTATTGGTAATTTTGATTTAACAAAAAAAGGTAAGTTTGAAAGTTTTTCTTAATTTTTAACACACAGCATTGTCAGGACTTCCCCTTAAAATTTGTGAAATAATCTATTTACTAACAGACCCAAAACCCTCAAAAATTTCCCCTGACTTTGTCCGTATTTCTTTGAAAAATCACCCGCCGCTTTGTGAAGCGAATATGTTCCGTATTTCTTTTTCAAGAAATCCCAGTGTTTTATTATCCATACATAAAGATCGGCTTCTGTTCTTCCGGGAAAATTTGCGAGTAACCACTGTTCCCTGATTATCTTTATAACAGGATTATATACGTTATTGTACCATGACACAAGGGCGTCGTTAAAATGTATTTCTTCTTCGATATCTTCATTTAAATAATATTTATGTACAAGTATATGATTATAAATTACATCGTAACGACCGGGAGCGCTGAAATTCATATCCCAATGTTCAGTTAAATCGCCGAATAATGTTTCACTGTAAAAAATGTTTTTTTCATACTCAATAAGTTCCGCCGTTAACTCGTCCGTAGTCATGGACGGGTTAATGTTCATTTCTGTCGTAAGACTGATAACCTCGGCGTCGATAAATTCTACGCCCTGCATTTTTGCCACGGACACGCGGTGATTTCCGTCCCGGACAAAATATACTCCGCCTATTTCATATAAAAGAATAGGAGGAAGAATTATATCTTTTATATGCGCTTCATCAACTCTTTGCCAGCGTTGGCGCATATGTTCCTTTCGCGGAAGGAAATACTTGTTAAAATCATGATAACGCCCTTCGCTTCCGACAATCATTTTTATCGGCACTGTCTGGCTTCCCATGTACACTTCGTTTTTTGGTTTTAAAATTCCCTTAACATCGTTAAAAGAAAGCAATTTATCTCTGTCAGTATTTAAAAAATTCTGTATCTGAGATAACATTGCCTTTCCCCTAGCGCGGGAAAAATCAGCGTAGGTTTGCTGTGAAATTGCGTCAATTGCCATTTTTATCTCCCAAATCTATAATATAGTGGCTAAAGGCGTTAACAACTGTTGTGTTATTCCATTTTGTACTTCGAATATCATTTAAATCATATAGATGAATATGACCGTGGACAAGGTATTTAGGTTTAAATACTTTCATAAACCATAAAAAAGACTTAAATCCGTTATGGCACTTGTCGTTTTTATCGTGAATGCCCTTGGGCGGAGCGTGAGTTAAAAGCACGTCAAGAAAGCGCCCGTGTATAAGACGATTCCAAAGAAGTTTTGGAATTATTTTTAATATTTCCATATACATTTCAAAATTGGTAAATTGATTGGGACCGTTATTATAACGCATAGACCCGCCGAAACCCGCTACGATAAAATCGCCTTCTTTTTTTACCTTGGTTCCCAGATAAATTGCGCCGCAGCCTAAATATTCTTTAATTCCCTGATACAGCGGCGCATCCCATCGTTTTTTATAGTTGACTAATTCCTGGGTATGATGGTTGCCAAAAATGAAAAAAAGCGGCTTATTCAGGTTAGAAATAATAAAATCAAGGTAATCAAAGGGTAAATCGCCCGCGGAAAGTATAAAATCGACATCCCCAAAACGTTCTTTTATACGGGGAGAGTAGACTTGGGTATCAATTTGGTCGGAAATACACAGTATTTTCAATATAAAGTCCTTTTTTACCGATAATATATGATATATTAACATATATTAATGTATTATATTGATTATAGGAAGGTAAAATGACAAAAAAAATTACAATGATTTGGGCGTTGTTCTTTTTAGTCGGTCTTTGTTATGGGCAATCAAGCTTTGCAAAGGGTGAGGAAATGTTGATGCAGAATAAGCCCGCTCAGGCGGAAGGTTTCCTTATGCAGGCTATTTCCTATGATCCCGCTAACCCTGTAACTTATATTTACTTAGGTCTTGTATATGAACAGCTTGGTAAATCTGAAGAAGCAATAACCGTTTACAGGCGGGTTTTACCGATGGCGGGAAGACTTTCCGCAAATGTCGCAAATAATCTGGGAAATGTATATTTTCAAACAGGAAATACAGAGACAGCCGAACAATATTATACTCAGGCGATTGGTTTTGATATGGGGTATTCCAGCGCGTATCTTGGCAGAGCGAACACCCGTATTAAAATGGGAAATTTACAAAATGCAATTACCGATTATGAACAGTATTTACGATTGGAACCGCGTTCTCCTCAGCGCGCTAAAATTGAGCAGTTGGTAAATTTAATCCGTATGGAAGCGGCGGCGGCGGAAGTGAAAAGGCAGTTGGCGGAAGAAGAAGCGCGCCGTCTTGCCGAGGAAAGACAAAAACTTTTAGATTCAGTATCCGCTTCTCTGCAATCGGGCGCTTCTTCCGGTAAGGGACTTTCTTCCGGAACTGAAAGCGTTGAAAACTATGAAGGTGAATTTGTCCTTGATTGACATAAAAATTGGGAGGGAATATAAATGACACAAAAGCAGAAAAAAATACTTTTAATATCGGGCGGAGTTTTACTTGTTCTGCTCGTCACCGGGTTAATAATTTTCCTGACGCGCGGGAATAAAGACGATAAAAAATTGTCCGGTACTATAAGAACCAGCGCCGAGGAAAAAAGAAGACTTAACACGATAAAACTTGCGTCTAACTACGCTCAAAACGGAGAATATGACAGGGCGTTAAATCTTCTCGACGGTCTTTTAATAGACGACCCAGATGATGAAGAAGCCCTTGCGCTTCAACGCGCCATACTGAGTATGGATCGCAATAACAGCAATGGGACGGAAGCCTTAATCGAAGCCCAGCGCAGATTTCTTGAGGAACAGCAGAGGCAAAACGCCGCGATGGTTTCCAATATGCAAAGGGTAAGCGTAAACAATGATTCTTCCGCAAATTCAAAAGCGGCGGCGGAAGCGGAAGCCGCCGCGGAGCGCAGAGCCGCCGCCGAAGCGGAAGCGGCGCGGAAAAAAGCGCAGGACGAAGAACTAGCGAAGGCAAGCCGCGAGATGCAGGAACTCATGCGCAAGGTAAATAATCTTGTAGCGGACGGCAAAGCAAAACTTGCTTCCGATAACTATCCGGGCGCGGTGCAATTATTTAACGAAGCTAAAAAAATGCTTCCCCCCGGCGAATCGCGTTTTGACGCGCAAAAGTTATCTGAAATGGCAGACGCTTATTATGATTACGGCGCGAAAAATGCAAATTCCGCCAATGGAAAGGAATCGACTAACAACGCGCTGCAGATGGCAAACGAAGCTATAGCGACGGATGCGTCCGCGGCTCTGCCGCATTATGTCGTAGGGCGTATTGCGCGCGATGCAAACCAGAATGATAAGGCGATAAACGAATTCAGGGAGGCGACGCGTCTTGATTCTACAAACTCTATGTACTTCCATGATTTGGGAAGAGTGTTATTTATAGCAAAGCGTTACTCGGAAGCCAGAGACAATTTCCAGTCGGCGACAAAAATAAATCCGGGGTATGAACCTTCGTGGTACAACCTTGGCGGAACTTTGCGCGCGTTGAATCGCACTGACGACGCTATTGCCGCGTACAGGCAGGCTGTCGCGGTAAAAGCCGATTATTCAGCCGCGCACCGTGAGATTGGCAGGCTTCTTTTGTCAAAGGGTGACACACAGGGCGCGATTAAATCTTTTACAAGCGCGTTACAATCGAATCAAAATGATTTTAATACAATGTGCGAATTAGCCGCCGCGTACAGTCAGGCAAATAATTTTACGGAAGCGGAAAATATTTTTTCAAGAGCGATGAAAATAAACAACGCTGATCCGCAGACAAATTACAATATGGCGGTAGTAAAACTGGAACTTAAAAAAAATACTGAAGCGCTTAGTTACGCGAAAATGGCTGTAGACGCCAATCCCAACAACGCCGTTTATGTGTACACTTTGGGACTTGCGTGCGAGGCGATGGGCGCGTCTGATCAGGCTATTGCGGCGTACAAAAAAGCCGCGTCTTTGGACGCGAAATATGTGCGTCCCAGAATTAACCTTGGCAGTATTTTTCTTGTAAAAGGAAATGTTTCAGAAGCAATTTCGTATCTTAACGAAGCGTATTCAGCCGACCCGACCAATTTTGAAGTTAACAACAATTTAGGCGCGGTATACGCCAAACAGGAAAATTGGTTTTCAAGCATTAATCATTATGAACGCGCTTTAAACGTAAAGCAGAATGATCCTGTAGTGCGTCTTAATCTCGCGCGCGCTTACACAGGAGCGGGCGATCTTCAAAAAGCGCAGAACGCTTACCAAGCCGTATTGCGTTTAGCCCCCGATAACTGGGACGCTATGTACGAGCTTGGAATGACTTGCATATCGCTTGGACAGCATGCCGACGCGAAACGTTATTTACAGGAATTGGTTAGCCGCAACCCTAATTATTCCGGTAAAGCCGAAGCGGAAAGGATATTAAGAAGTTTATGAACGCTATAATTACAGTTGTAGGAACCGACAAAGTTGGAATAATAGCGAAAGTATCCGCGTTTTTAGCGGAACGCGGCATCAATATTGAAGACATATCGCAGACTGTTTTAAGCGGCAACTTTGTAATGATGATGATGGTAAGCCTCGGTTCCTGTTCAAAAGCGCTTGAAGAGATAAAAAAAGAACTTGCGTTGTTGGGGGATACGCTAAACGTAAGCATCAGCCTGATGCACGAAAAAGTTTTTTCCACAATGCATAGGATTTAGATGAAGACGAGAACCACGAACCCGCCAAACAAACGCACGGCGAAGCCGTGTGGATCATTGATGCCGCAAGGCGTAGCACCAATAAATGCCGCTATTTGTAATAAAGCAAGGTCACCTTTAGGTGACCGACAGTGCGTACGAACACCGCAAACAACGACGAGATATGCACAAAAAGTGTATGGTAGAAAATAATAAAGGGATATTATGTTATTTACACCGTTTGAGATAAAAGAAACTGTAGATATGTTTATGCGCTATAAACTGGACATACGCGCAATAACGCTTGGCGTCTCTCTCTTAGATTGCATAGGATCAACGGGAGATGCGACGCGGAAAAAAATACGCGAAAAACTTTTGCGCGTCGCCGGTTCGCTTGTAAAAACCGGCTGTGACATTGAGACAGAATACGGTATTCCAATCATTAATAAGCGTATATCCGTTACGCCGATAGCCCTTGTCGCCGCCTCTTGCGAAGATAAAGATTATACGCCGTTTGCGAAAACTCTTGATTCCGTCGCGAAAGAACTCGGCGTTGATTTTATCGGCGGCTTTTCCGCTCTTGTTCAAAAGGGAATTTCTTCAGGCGATGAAAAACTTATCTGCTCCCTGCCCGACGCTCTTTCGCAGACCGCTCAAGTCTGCGCTTCTGTCAATGTCGCGGCGACAAAGAGCGGTATTAACATGGACGCGGTGCGCCTTATGGGCGAGATAATTAAAAAAACGGCGCAAGCCACCGCGGATAAAGACGGTATCGGCTGCGCGAAGCTGGTTGTATTCTGCAACGCGCCTGAAGACAATCCTTTCATGGCGGGCGCGTTTCACGGAGTAGGGGAGGCGGAGAGCGTTCTTAACGTGGGAGTATCGGGACCCGGCGTAATAAAAGCCGCCATTGAAAACTGCCGCGAAATGACTTTTGACGCGTTAGCCGACACTATCAAAAAAACTGCTTTTAAAATAACACGTATGGGTCAGCTTGTAGGCATGGAAGCCGCAAACCGCATAGGAGTCCCCTTTGGCATTTTAGATCTTTCGCTAGCGCCGACTCCCGCAGTAGGCGATTCTGTAGCGCGAATACTTGAAGAAATGGGTCTTGAAGCCGCCGGAACTCACGGCACAACAGCCGCGCTTGCGATGTTAACCGACATGGTAAAAAAAGGCGGCGTGATGGCGTCGACCCATGTAGGCGGCTTTTCCGGCGCGTTTATTCCCGTCTCTGAGGACGAAGGCATGGTGGCGGCTGTAAAAAACGGCACAATCTCCCTAGATAAACTTGAGGCGATGACCTGCGTCTGCTCCGTAGGGCTGGACATGATCCCGCTTCCCGGCGACACAACACCCGCGACAATCGCCGCAATTATCGCCGATGAAATGGCAATCGGCATGGTGAATAATAAAACAACCGCAGTGCGCGTAATTCCCGTTCCCGGAAAAAAAGCGGGACAGTGGGCGGAATTCGGCGGCTTACTTGGCGGCTCTCCCATAATGACAGTTAACGGCGCAAAGAGCGACGCGTTTATCAACCGCGGCGGACGAATTCCCGCGCCCATTCACAGTTTCAGAAATTAAATTCAAAATCGTATATTAAAAAATAACTAATATTATTTTACTTGACAAAATCCTTAAAAGAGAGAAAAATTAAAATTATAAGAAGAGATAAAATGATAAAATCAAAATTTCTTCAGCCTCCGTGGTTGGAATTTGTAATAATGCTTTTCTCAGTACTACTCTCAGTTATTGGACTTTCATTAATTTCTTTCTTGTCTCGGCTGAATACTTCGGTTGAGATGAATTACGGCATAATAGCGCTTTGGCTGCTGGCGTTTTTTCTTATCAGCTTCTCAATAGCGTTGGTATCTGTTCTAGCCGGGATCGGCGGCGGTATTATATTTACGCCGATAATGATGGCTTTCACTCCGGTTAATAGTTTGGTCATCCGCGCTACCGGGCTTATTGTCGCGATGTTCGGCGGGCTTATATCAACCGGGGTCTTTATGAAAAAAGGTATTGGGAATTTAAAAATATGCATAATCCTTGCGGTGAGTCAGGGACTCGGAGCGCTTATCGGCGCGCAATGCGCCATAGTCGCGGCAAATTTATTCGGGGATACCGGAGAGGGTTTGATACGCATTGCCCTGGGAGGTATTCTTGTTGTTGTTGCGGCAAATTTTTTAACGGCTGACAATAAATTTGATTGGCCGAATATATTTAAGGTTGACAAAGTTACCAAATGGATGGGGCTTGAGCATACATATTATGAGGAGTCGGAAAAAAAAATATATACATACAAAGTTACCCGAATCCTGTTGGGTCTTGCGCTTGTGTTATTTGTTGGATTCCTTGGCGGTTTTTTCGGGATAGGCGCGGGCTGGGCAATTACACCTATACAAAACCTCGCCCTTGGCGTTCCGCTTAAAGCGGCGGCGGCAAATAGCGGCATAATTATTGGAATGGTTAATTGCGTCGCCGTGTGGCCGTATATGCTGGCAGGCGGTATTATTCCCTTGTTTGTATTACCCTGGCTTTCTGGCAAAGTAGTCGGCGGTTATCTGGGAGCTTTAGCGTTTGTTAAGATCAAAGTTTTAGTGATACGTTTTATCCTGAGCGGGATTATGATTTATACCAGTTTTCAGCTTATAACAGACGGGCTCGCGAAATTCTCTGTTATCCCAAAAATACCGGGTCATATTTCTCTGGCAATATTTCTGATCATTATGGTGATTGACGCTTTTTTATTGTTCAATGTGCAAAAAGGAGAAAAAGGGAGGGAATAATCATGGATGGAAAAATACCTAATAATGCAGACAAAAGCCAACTATATTACGGAAAAGTAATTCACTGGATCACAATTGTATCCTGTTTTATCTCTTTGATAACCTCGTTTTTTATTTTGCTGTTTCCCAACAAAAATTATGTGAACGAAGCTCTGCTTTTTGAAACTATCTTTAAGGGAAAGAATCCCTCAGAGATATGGATGTCCGCGGGCATTCCGTTCAAATCCGGTGATTTCTGGAAGATGTTTATAAGAAACCTCTTTACTCCTGACGGACTTGCCGCCTTCGGTGTAGCGCTTGGTTGCAGCGTTACATTGTGGGCGCTTATACCTGCGATTTGGCAGTTTACAAAAAAGAAAGAATATTTTTATGTATGTGTTTCAATATTTATCATGGCATTGATCGTTCTTGCCATGTCCGGCATTGTTAATATGGCCGGGTAACCTTGACATCCCCCGACAAGAGGTTTAATCTTATAGTACCGGAGGAAACATGCCCGATAAATTAACCGCAAGCGATGCTTGGATTAGTATGATGAATCACAATATTCTTATTGTCTGGGACAAGTCGTTTAATTTGGGAATACCTATTGTTGATGAACAGCATCGCGGGATTGTTTCCACTATCAATTCCCTCTGTTACGCAATACAGAACAAGCATGGGAATGAAATGCTCAAGCCCGTGATCGGCATGGTTAACGAGTATACCCGTATTCATTTCGAGATTGAAGAGGATTTTCTTAAAAAATGCGGATACCCCGATTTGGATAAACATCATAAATTACACGAAGAATTGACACAATCGCTGTCCCAAACCAGTAAAGACAGCATTTGGAATAAAGACCCACAGGAGTTTCTGGATTTTCTAAAAAAATGGTGGATCAATCATATCTGCAAAGAAGATAGTGTATTCAGCCAATATTTAAATAAAAACAACAAAAGATAAAAAAGGAGAGGGATATCCGATAAAAGTTCGCGGCGTTCTTGCGGTTAGCGTGTGGACGCTGAGCTTGTCGAAGCGTCCTTGCTCCCTTCGACAGGCTCAGGGAGCGCCATCTGTTCGCGGTAAAATTCTTAGTCTTCTGCTTTACTGTTTTGTCCAAATATAAACATCGCTGTTAGGTCTTGTGTATGTTCCTACGCCTTCCGCCAAATATTTAGTACGCAAATCGCCGGGGAATAGAGCGGTATAAGAACTGCCGATATTGTTTGCGGGAATTTCAGCTTCAAATGTTACGCTGGTAAGATTTGTGCAGTAATAAAAAACCAAATCACCAATGCTTGTAACGCTGTTTGGTATGGTTATGTTTGTAAGAGCGGTACAGTTGCGAAAAGCCGCGCTTCCAATGGTTGTGACGCTGTTTGGTATAGTTACGCTTGTAAGTTTTGTACATTCATAAAAAGAGCCGATACCAATACTTGTAACTGTGTTAGGTATAGTTATGCTTGTAAGTCCGCTGTATGCAAAAGCCGCGTCTCCAATAGCGGTAACGCTTGCCGGTATTGTTATATCGGGAAAATTAGTGTTGGCAAAAGCATTTTCTCCAATGCTGGTAATAGTGTTTGGCAGGGTTATACCGGTAAGAGCGGTACAGCCGTTAAAGGCGTTATTACCAATGCTTGTAACGCTGATCGGTATGGTTACGCTGACAAGTTTTTCGCAGCCGCGAAAAGTTCCGTTCGCAATAGCGGTAATTTTATTTGGTATTATTATCTTGGTAAGGTTTTCACATCCTCTAAAAGCGTCACTCCCAATTGTGGTGACGTTATTTGGAATTGTTATATTGAAAATGTGTTCACATCCTCTAAAAGTTCCATTCCCAATAGTGGTAATACTGCTAGGTATAGTTACTTTGAGTATGTCCTTTCCGTTGAATACATTATCCCCTATCTCGGTAACAGTTATACCATGTAATTTTGAGGGAATTCGAACTGTCTGTTTTTTCCCGTCATACCGGGTAATTTTCACGGACTTTCCGCCGTCTACGGGCGCGACTCTAAAATCATTTGTCTCATCATCCGCCTTTGAACACGATGACAAGATAGCGATTAACGCCAACGCAAGCCAGCATACCATTTTTCTGATCTTCATAATTTCTCCTTTTTTAGTGAATTATAATTATTTTTCGTTTTTTAGGAGTTTTGTCAAGAGGGGAAATAAGAAAAATTTACCACGAATCAAGATTGAAGAGATTTACCACGAACCACACGAACCAGCGCGAACAACGACAAGATATCGGAGTAAAAGTTCGTGATGTTCGTGTGGTTCGTGGTTAAAATTCTTGATAAAACTATTTACAGCAGCCATTCTCCATAACCGTCATTCTATCGCAAAGGTACTCCACAGCGTCTTTGTTATGCGAAATAAAAAGAATCGTCAGCTCCATACTTTTATGCAATTCCCTGAAAAGATTAAGTATCTGCGCGCCGGCTGATACGTCAAGAGAACTGATCGCCTCATCGGCGATTAAAAGGCGCGGCGAGAGAATCAGCGCTCGGGCGATACAGACGCGCTGTTTTTGTCCGCCGCTAAGTTCATGAACACGGCGCGTTTTGTAAGACGGGTCGAGTCCTACGCGCAATAACATTCTGTCAATTTTACGCCTGCGTTCCCCTTTGTTCCCTATCCTGTGAATAACAAGCGGCTCTTCCATAAGCCAGCCGATATTTTTGCAGGGGTTCAATGACGCGCCTGTCTCCTGAAAAACCATCTGAATCGGCGGCGTTTTTTCCTGTCTTTGCCCGTCAAGCAAAATTTCTCCCTCGTAATCAATAAGCCCCAAAATGCAACGGGCTAGAGTTGTCTTGCCGCAGCCGGATTTCCCCGTAAGCCCGAAAATTTCGCCTGAGCGTAATTCAAGATTTATGTTGTTAAGGACGGGTTTTATTTCTTTCTTTCCAAAAAGACCGAACCTGCGGCTGGTATAGGAGCTTGAAACATTACGGATTGAAAGCAGTGGAGTGTCAGCCATTGGAGTCTCCTGTAGAGGGAAAATAGCAGTGTACTTTCGCGCCGTTAATTTCTTTTTCAGGCGGGAAACTTTGCGTACAAATACTTTGGGCTTTCGCGCAGCGGGGAGCGAAAGGACAGCCTGAAAATTTATCATATATCGACGGAACTTTGCCGTGGATACTGTCCAGTTTTTTTCCCCGTTTATCTTTTTCGGGAATTGTTTTAATAAGAGCGTTTGTATACGGGTGAAGGGGAGAGAAGAGCGTTCCGGCTTGCCCTTCCTCAATTATTCTTCCGGCGTACATTACAAGAAAGCGGCTGCAAAATTGCCGTATTATCGAAAGATCATGCGATATAATTAAAACGGAAGTCTTATATTTTTGGTTCATTTCAGTTAACAGGGAAAGAATATGCCGCTGGCTTTCCATGTCAAGCGCGCTTGACGGCTCGTCAGCTAACAAGAGGCGCGGGCGGCGGATTACCGCTATTGCAGTCATTACGCGCTGGCACATCCCGCCTGAAAGCTGGTGCGGAAAAGCGTCGAATATTTTTTCAGGTTCTTCAAAGCCCAGAGAGGCAAGCGTTTCCAGCGCTTGGGATTTGTTTGCCTCATTGTCCGTACTGCCGGCAAGTTCCAGCATTTCCGTAATTTGTCCGCCAACTCTCATCAGCGGGTTAAGAGCCTGCCTTATATCCTGAAAAATTACTGATATTTCCTTTCCTCTTATGTAACTCAGTTCTTTTTCGCTCATGGAAGTAAGCGGTATGTTATTTAAAATTATTTCGCCGCCAAGGATTTTTATATCATGAGGCAGAAGGTTTGGAATTGAAAGGGCAGTCATACTTTTTCCGCAGCCCGATTCTCCGGCAAGCCCGACAATTTCCCCCTCGCCAATTGAAAAACTGACGCCGTTCAGTATCCGGTATACTTTGCCGTCTTTTTTTACTCCGGCGCTCAGATTATTCACTTCCAATAAACGCGCCACTTTAGCCTCCAAACCTTTTGCGAAGCCCTTCGCCTAACAAATGAAAAGCGATAACCGTCAGCATTATGAAAACGCCAGGCGCAATGGCGCACCACGGGGCGTTAAAAAACCACGCCTGCGCTTCAAACAACATACGCCCCCATGAAGGCTCAGGCGGCTGTATACCCATTCCCAAGTAGCTCATTGCGGCTTCGGCGAGAATAGCGTTTGAAAGCCCAAGTACCGAAGCGGAAAGGAGAGATGGGGCAAGATTAGGCAGAATATGAATAAACGTTATGCGAAAAAAACCCGCGCCCAGTATTTTTTCCGCCTGTATAAAAGAGGCGTTTTTATAACTCAGCGCCCCTGTTCGCATAACGCGTGTGTAACTCGGTGTAAAAAGAATTAACAGCGCCAAAAAAAGGCTGAATTGGCTATTGTCCATTACCGCGACCAATAGGAGAGCCAGGACTATTCCGGGAAATGAGTTAAGTGTATCAATAAATCGCATTATAATTTCCCCTGTAATTCCGCCGATATAGCCCGCCAAAAGACCGAGTAAACTTCCCAAAGCCGCCGCCCCAGTTACGGTGCATACCGCAAGGAGCAGAGAATTTCTTCCACCAGCCATTATGCGCGAAAAAATATCTCTTCCAAAATTGTCGGTTCCCAAAAGATGACTTGCAGACGGCGGCATAAGTCGGTTTGAATGTTCCATTTGATTGTAACTATGCGGAACCCAAAAAAGGCTTAGCAGGGACATCGTTACAATGATAATACCGATAACGGCTCCAATCCTCAAATTAGTTATTATCATCTGATGTCCCTTGATTCTCTGATTCTTGGATCGATAACCATGATCGCTATGTCCGCAAGAGTATTTGCGACGATGATAATAAAAGCGATGTAAACCATAAGTGATTGAATCAACGGGTAATCTCTGGAACTTATCGCGGAGATTAAAAGTCTGCCGATTCCCGGAATTGTAAAGACCTGCTCGATAACGATACTACCTGAAAAAACTTCCGCGATTATCATGGCGAATATGGTAACCGCGGGCAGCAGCGCGTTTTTTAAAACGTGTTTACGCAGGATATAAAGTCCGTCCGCGCCCTTGCTTCTTGCCGTTGTCACATAATCGCTTCGCAGTTCCGCAAAGAGCGAGCCTCTTAAAAATTTAACAAGAATCGCTGCGTTTGGAATTGAAATTGCTAGAGCGGGAAAACAAAGACAGCGGATAAAACCGAAAAAGTTCTCACTGTAATCGATATATTCGCCGGGAATAAAAAATTTTAAGCCGAAACCGAAGATAAAAATAAAAAGAAGTCCCATAAAAAAGCCGGGCGTGCTTAATCCGGCGGCGGTGAAAAAATTTACAACGCCGTCAAGTACGCCCCCTTCGCGGTTTACGGTCAACAGCGAAACAGGTATGGAAATGAGCAGAACAAAAAAAAGCGAAAGCAGGGATAGAGTTATTGTAACCGGAAGACGCTTGGCAATCAGCGCGGAGATTGCCTCTCCGCGAAAACTTAACGAGACGCCCGCTCTGCCTGAAACAAAACCTGACAGCCAGTCAAGGTAGCGCGTAATGACATTTTTGTTAAGCCCCATTTCTTCGCGTAACGCGGATAATTGTTCCTGTGAGGCGTTAATTCCTGCAAGATAACTTGCCGGGTCTCCGCGAATAACGCTGAAGGCAAGGAAACATAAAATCGAAACAAGAAAAACCGTAATTAAGGCGATAACGATTCTTCTTAGTATAAAATTCAATTCTGCTGTACCTTGTAAATAGAAGAAAAGTCCACAATTAATAAAGGATAATTCTTCACTCCCGCAAAAGCGCCCGCGCGGAAAACTTTATAATAGAGAATATCCTGTATATAAACGTTTGCCGCGTCTGAGGTGATTATACGCTGCGCGTCATTGTAAAGCTGTTTTCTTTTTACTTCATTTGTTTCCGTAAAGAGCGCGTCATAAGTTCTGTCAAATTCCTTGTTTGAAAAATTGAAAAAATTACCGCTGTTATCTGATCTGTAGCGGGCAAGGAAATTACGAGCGGAAACAACCGGGCTGTCCAAAGAAATAACGGTCGCCTGATAATTACGTCCCCTGTAAACGTCGGAAAGCCATGTATTCCAGTCAATAAGTTTTACGGACGCGTTAATTCCTATTTGTTCAAGCTGATTTACAATTACCTGCGCGGTATCAACATGCATACTGTATTCGGAAGGCACTGTAATTTCAAGCGAAAGTTTATGTACGTCGTTAAAACCGGCTTCGGTAAGAAGCTCGCGCGCCTTTTGCGAATCATGCGGATAACCTAAAGACCCGTCATAATACGCGGACAATCCCGGAATTACAGGACTTCCCGAAGGAGAGCCTTTTCCAAAAAAAGCGCCGTCAATTATCCCCTGAATGTCAACGCCGTAATTTATAGCTTTGCGTACGCGAATATCGTTAAGGGGCGGGGAGGCGTTATTAAGCGCCATAAGATGAACCGCCGCCGAATAACTGTCAATAATATCGAAATTTCTGTGATCAAGCTGGGCGGCAAAAGAGCCGACCAATTGCGCTCCGTCAATATTACCGCTTCGCAAAGCAATCATCAACGCTTCAACATTTGCGTAGAACACGATGGTTACTTTATCCAGATAAGGAATCTTCTCATCTGAGAGGCGGCTCATCCAATAACCGTCAAATCTTTTTAACACAAGATCTCTTTGAGGGGTAAAACTTTCGATAAAAAAAGGACCTGTCCCGATAATATTTTTTTCTCTGTCTTTATTATCCGCTTTAACGATTCCAATAGTTATATAAGGAAGAAACTCTGGATCAGGCGCTTTAAGGGTTATTCTTACGCGATTATCCGGTGTAATCGCCGCATTATCAATCCTGTTCAATCCGTTAAAACCCGCGGCAATCGCCGTATCAATACTGAACTTGACATCGTTCGCTGTTAAAATTGAGCCGTCATGAAAGCGCACGTCTTTTCTGATAGTAAAAGTATAAATTAGCGCGTCACGCTCTATAGTCCATGATTCGGCGATACAGGGCTGTAAAGTTCCGTTGGTATCAGGTTTTACCAGTCCTTCAAAAACATTGAAAAGGATACTTCTGCCGTCCGCCGTATCATTAGTATTAAGCGGATCAAGCGTTTTCGGCTCTGTAGTAAAACCATAGCGCAGTTCATCCGCCTTCTCATCGTTTTTCCGGCAGGACGGGAATAGGGTTATTAAAACCGCCAATAAAAATAACGCAACTTTTAAAATCTTTTTTGTGTTCATAAAAGCTCCTTATCGTTGTACTAAATAATTATACTAAAAACGCGGATTAAAAACTATTAAATAACTCCATTACCGCTAACTTTGCTTTACTATACGTTAATATAAAAAAAATAGCAAGCCAAAACCCTATCATAAGTAACACCTATATATGGCGCTCAAGTATGCACCCACAGGGTGTAGATGAATAAATTATCACAGCGTGGCGCTAAATAAACGTAATAAGATGAATAATGCGCGAGTGCTTTAGCACGAGCAGTGCGCCCGGAGCGAACTATGCGTTTTGTTTGACAAAAATAAAAAATATTTGTGAAACTGAGCGAATAAGAGTTCCCCTTTTCGATTATGACAAATACCTCTATCATTTCTTTATTACACGAGGAGGAAAATGGGATAACATAAGCAATGAATTTATTTTAGAGAAAAATATAGATTATGTATTATAACAGCTTTTTCTGTCATTATCTGCAAAAGTTCCCGATTTAAAAAGACGCCACGCTTCACAGCCTGCGCCACTCTTTCGTCACCCATTTGCTGTAAGGCGGCACAGACATACGCTATATACAAGAGTTGTTGGGTCATGCGTCAATAATAACTACAGAGCGATACACTCACGTAGCACGGCGCAAAACACTGTCAATAACAAGCCCGTTGGATACGATAGACAAACAGGATTATTAAGATCGACACAAAGGTAATTAGCCCTTTAAATTACCCTACTAAAAATATCTCAATTAAAAGCCGTGTTATCCTTCTCTTGATATAATCGCCAATAAGGGATACAGTGTCATATATAACATGAATTTCGAGTATTATACGACACTTTTAGTCCATTAATACAATAATTCAGTAGCAAAAGTGACACTCTTGGTCGCTTAATGCGACAGAGAGTATGTTTATATGACATAAAGAGTCGCTTAATAAAAATTAATCGGACTTTTATTTCATATACAGAACGTTAAGCGACAAGCCCAAGATAAATATGCGAGATAACATATCTTCTATATATGAAATAAAGGAAAATAAGAATAAAGGTTTTAAGAGTGGCTATTTGTTATATTTATTCTTTTCGTGCTTGCGTGAGGCAAGCCCACAAGCACAATAAGGGTTTGTATTTCCACCTATTTTTTATAAAAAAGGATCTTTTCCCGTTGATACGTCATTATATATCATGGTATAATTATTTAAAGTAGTATTATACGCATTTGTCAAATGCGGTTCATTATTTAGTTACCCAGTAAGTGCAGGTAACAACAACAGGAGGATTATATGAAAAATGTAATCAAAATTTTCTGCATTATTGCTCTTACGGCAATAATTGGATTCACAATGATGGCTTGCGGAGACGATGAAGATGAAGATGTCCCTACACTGGCGATCCCTTCCGCATATCTCAATACAGTATGGACTTATAAATTTGGTGGTGATTCTGGTCCTACCTTAACATTTACAAGCAGTACTACAGAATTTAGTAATGATTACGGTACTTTTACTTTGAAAAGTACAATAACACCTAAGGAAGGATATGATGTGGCATTCTCTGCAATCAGGGACCGTGTTGTAAGCAGCACTATACATTTTAAAAAAGATGGAAGTGCGCTTTTGTATGATAATTATGAATATAAGAAAAAAAATTAATTGGTATAGATGACGCAACATTGTCAGGCACAGCTTCAGCTGTGTCTGGCACTATATTTTATTATATGAATCTAACATTATTGAATATAAAAATCATGCGGCTACGCCGAAGTTGGATAAATATTTATTCAAAGTTATGTAAGCTTGCTTGAAACATATTTGAGAGCTATGAGTAATAAGATAGAAGTATAAATTTATTGTATAAAAAATAATTGTATAAAAATTCCGAGTAGTAAGATAACGGGGCGTTGATGGCTCGTCGCTTAACATACGGTAAACGCTTCGCCACCTTACGGCGGCTCGGGCTACACAAAAATGCAGTCGGGCTACGCCTTTGTGTGTTTTTTCTCCGCCACATTTTTGCGGTTGCTGGAATTGCTTCGCAATTCCTTCATCGCAACCGCAAAAACGTCGTTTACCTGTTCACGTTGTACGACATTTTTGGTGGTATGCCAAAGACATAGGAAACGAGTTTGTACAGAGACATCGGAAACACTTAGAGGGTAAATTTAAGCCAGATCAAGAGATAGGAGGATCTGGCCAATGCCGTTTAAGGGGGTCGATATTATGGA
>Ga0268262_10000129_pt1 | contig 94164 bp, 104 predicted proteins | sample TergutNc150P3_FD_190354 | JGI IMG/M metagenome (GOLD analysis project Ga0268262, IMG submission 190354) | Nasutitermes corniger P3 segment gut microbial community from laboratory colony in Florida, USA - Nc150 P3 (SPAdes) (version 2) | ecosystem: Host-associated > Arthropoda: Insects >... | reverse complement strand
TCTGCAGTCAAAGAGATGGATTCACTCATTGAACTTTTTAAACAGCATATGGCAGGCGGAAAATTCTTAAGCATATTTGCACAGGCAACTCCATTTTTAGACACTATGTATATAGTAATAATGGCATGGTTTCATATATGGAGCCTCACTGTAACTCAACCTAAGATGCAGGCGCTTGTTGGCAGCCTGAAAGGCGCTGAAAGGGAAAAATTCTTTGATGATAATACAGAAGCTGCATTCTATGCAGGAAAGGTTCTTGCATCTCGTTTTTATCTTGGTACAGAGCTGCCTAAATTTTTTGGCAGATCCCAATCTATCAAGTTTAATGAAAATGCTTCGAATGAAGTGTGTGATGCTAACTTTACAGGGATGCTTGCCGAATAGAGAGTTTATTAGATATATAATTTGAGTTACAATCTCATAACGAAATATTAAAAAGTGCAGCCTTTATGAAAATGACTGCACTTTTTTTATTTCACTTATAAATATATAGTATATTTATTCTGTTTTTGATTGATCTTTCTTAAAACCCTTTATATCCGGTTTTACTCCGCTATTTATATCCGGTTTTACTCCGCTTACATCAGGTTTCTCCAAATTGCGAACAGCATCAGATGCCTCTTTTTTTGTATTTTGAGTATTGCCTTTAATTGCCTCTACTTGAGCTTTAGTTTCTGCTTTTATTGCTTCAACATTAGCTTTGTCCAATGCTTTCTGGTCTTCAACCATTTGCTTATTTGCAGCTTTTTGCTCAATAACCTGTTTTCTTATTTCCTCTCTCTGCTCTTCAAATTTACGTCTAATATCCTCTCTAAGACTCTTGATATCATCTTTTATTCCTCTGATATTTTTGATATCCTCTTCGCTTAACTCTTCTATTGTAATAGGTTTACCTGGTTCAATATTAGCCGCTTTTCCGTCTTCAACATCTACAAGGGATGAATCATCTTCAAGAGCATCTCTGACAACAACTGTTCCGTCAACACAAGATATTTTGCTTTTACTACCTTCTTCATCTACAAGGAATTCAGTCCCTCTTACAGCAGCAACTGAAGTCGGAGTACTGACCTTAAACTTTTCGTCTCCTGTCAATTTTCTTGTTACTTGCGAAAACATCTTTCCATTTTTAACATATAGTTCTGTCAGTTCTTTGTTATCTGATAAATTTTTGACTAACTCTTTCATTACAACAGTACTGTTTTCAAGGATTCTGATTACACTCCCTTCAAAGTGAATATCAACAACAGATTTTGCTCCTGTGAGAATAGTCATACCTTGGGTAACTTTGTCTCCGACATTAGCTTTTGCAGTCTTTTCATCTAAAACAATGCTTACATTACCTGTAAGAAAGTTTATGATCCCGTCATTTTTTATTGTTAAAGGGTCAACTTTATCACCTTTTTTACAATTTGTAAATTGAACTATTAGTAATGTAATAGCTACGAAAGAGATTATTTTTTTCATTTTTCCTCCAAATTTATAATTAATAATTATTTGCTATTTTAATCAATTTATTAAACATAATAATATAGATTTAAATTAGATACTTTTAATCCTAATTCAAACATATCTAATATTATTTAGAGTTATCGTGTAATTATATATTATAAAATCAACCTAATTTTATAAACTATTTTTAAATTTTTGTACGCACTTACGAAAATTCGGTTTTTTATTGATATGGCGGATTGCACAATCATTTTTATACACATTGCTACAGTCCGCCTTGACCAATAAGTAGTAGAGAGTCCTCTTGTTGCATAGCACTAAAAAATATAACGCTAAAGTAACAAGATCAAACAGCTTTAGTGTACGCGAAAGGTAATCGCCAAGTTTTATTCCGTTGGATTTTGCGTTTTATCTTTACTATCACCTTTAATTGGGTCTGCTTGAATTTTTGTTGCATCCTTTATAGCTTCAACATTAACTTTCTCAGATTCAAATTTACGTTTAACATCCTCTCTGATACCCATAATATCATTTTTTATCTTTTTGATATTTTTGATATCCTCTTCACTCAAATCCTCTAGCGTAACAGATTTACCTGATTCAATACTGGCTGCTTTTCCATTCTCAACATTTACAAATGACGAATCGTCTTTAAGCGCATCTCTGACAGCGACTGTTCCATCAACACAAGATATTTTGCTTTTACCATTTTTTTCATCTACAAGAAATTCAGTCCCTCTTACACTGGCAACTATAGTTGGGGAACTAACTGTAAACTTTTCATTTTCAGTCAATTTTTTTGTTACTTGCGTAAACATCTTTCCATTTTTAACATATAGCGCTGTCAGTTCTTTGTTATCTGATAAATTTTTTACCAGTTCTTTCATCATAACCGAGCTATCCTCAAGGATTCTAATTATACTCTTTTCAAAGTAAATATCAACAACAGATTTTGCTCCTGTGAGAATAGTCATACCCTGGGTAACTTTATCTCCAACATTAGCTTTCACTGTCTTTTCATCTGAAACAATGCTTACATTACCTATAAGAAAGTTTATGATCCCATCATTTTTTACAGTTAAAGAGTCAACTTTATCACTTTTTTTACAACTATTGAATTGAACAATTAGTAATGTAATAGCTACTAAAGAAATTATTTTTTTCATTTTTCCTCCAATTGTCTAATTAATAATTATTAATAATTATTTATTAATTATTTGTTATTTTTAATCAGTTTATATTATTATGCAATTATGTACTATAAAATCAATCAAATTTTATGACTATTTTTAAATTTTCGAACACACTTAATAGAATATGGTTTTTTATTGATATGGCTGTTTGCACAATCATTTTTGAGCTTTTAAATATCTCTCAAGTTCCATAAAATATAGTTTATGGCCCTTACTGTTTATATGCAATTCATCAAGACATAAAGAATTAACATCCAGTTCTATTTCTATAGGATCAATTATTGTAATATTATCAAAATCTAAAGAGGCTTTTTCATAAATAGAATTATAAATATCGATATTCTGTTTAATGAATGGGCTCTTTTTTAAAAATAGATCTGTTGGTCTTAGAATTTTTATTATTGCTAACTTTATATTGTGAATTTTGCATCTTTCTGCAAAATTATAAATGTTATATTTAAACTGTTCAGGAGATACATCTGTAAATTGCGGATTTCTGCCTCTTTTTTTCTTTACCCTATTAATGTAATATCTTCTTAGCTTTTCCGGTAAAAATTTATCAATAAACCTTTTTTCAAATCCGTTTTTTTTAAAAAGTCTTGGCGCACATTCGGCAAGACCAAGCTGTAGTATTATTTTATCAGGGAGATATAATTCAAGAAGATCAATTCCTCCGCCGCCTTCATATATCAATCTCATAGATGTAGCGCCTCGCGCGGGTCTATCTATAATATCAAAATGGCTAAATTTTTTTTTAAGAAGATATATCCATGTTTCTTCATACTTTACTTCCATTCTTGGCATTGAAACAGAATCGGTTATTATCAATATACGTTCTCTTTTTTTCATTGAATCTTATTTGATTATTTTTTTGAAATGATATATGAAATACTTATAATATTAGATAATGTAGAAGCCATAAAAAAAAATTATATTTTGTAAATCTATAAATAACTATCTTACAATAAAATATTTTTTAAAATTATCATTTAGTCTGCTATAATATGTTTCACGTTCTTTATCCCCTGTAACGCTAAAGTAATATGCAAGCAATTCCGTTGCTTTAACTATATAAACATTTATCTCTTTCCCTTTCATTCCTTTAGCAATCTCTGCATTTTTGGATTGTATTAACATTCTTCCGATATTTATATGGCGCGCAAAAATTGATAACTGGTTTTTCAACTGCGCAGCATTAGTTTCTATTTCTTTTTTTATTTTCACAGTATCAAGCGAACCGCTTAAAAGAAAATATTTTTTGATATTTCCTATTGAAGTTAAAATTAAAGATTTATTATAGGCATTTTTTAGTTTATCTTTTACAAGTTCAAATGCCCTTAGTTTCTGAGTATCTGTTGAAGGTATTTCACCGGTAACATTTTTAAACAGATTAAATGAAATTCTTTGCACATCCATACATTCTTTATCATTAGAAAGATTTGACATTAGCTTTCTAAAATTATCAGGATTCCGCTCAAGAATCTTTATATAGAGGTCAATCCCATTTATTGCCTCTGAAAAAATACCGGAATTCTTTGCTTTAAAATCATTTAATGATATAAATTTCATTGCTTCAATTATCATTGATGACTGCGCAGTTATTAATAGCGCTTCCATATCAGGTGAAAAATCAGCCGAAGATCTTTTACTTAGTGAATTATCTGCTTGTGTTGATTGACTATTCTGTTTTTCTTTTTTTTGCGAATGATCGGTTTTTTTATTATCTTCTTCATTAAATGCGAAGTCGTCATCAAAAGCAGAAAAATCATCATCAAAATTAAAATCAAATTTGTCTTGATCGGACATATTTATTATTTCACTCTTCTATTATATCATATACTAAGTTAAAGCTTATAAGGCATGGTAATACTGATTTTAAAGGCATACCCTTTGTTGTTTCTAACAAATGTTTGTCATCTATATTAACATAATCCCATGATTTATCTTTAACAACCATAGAACCTGTATATTCAAGCGTATCGGCATTATAGAGTTTCACTTCTTTTATTATTCCAATATTACTCATATATATTCTCTAAAATTTATTTAAAAAATTAGTATATTTTTTTAAATTATTAGTATAAATAAATTAAAAAAGTCAAATATTATCATACATAAAAAATATAAATTGTTAAAAAATCAGCAAATTTTTTTTTCAACTAATTTTATACTTATTTTATACTTAATTATTTTTTAATTCTAACTGTTTAATCAATTTTTTGTAAATTTATCACACAATTAAATCAAGTTAATATATAATTAGTCAGCTATAACAGGTTAACTGTCAATTATAAAATTACAAGTTCTTAAGTTTAGAATTAATATTTGAAGTTGACATTTTTTTATCGCTCAAATAATATATAATAAAAAATGGCAAAATATGTTCATTAAACCAAACATAAATAAACTAAAAAATGCCGGTGAAATAGATAAATTAATTCACCTTTTAAAACATAAAAGAGCTCAAATAAGAGAAGCTGCATTAATAGCTTTAAGTGAAATTTCACCAAAAAAAAACGATATAATTGAGCATATGCGCAGTGCTCTTGAAGATAAAAATACAAAGGTTAAAACAAGGGCAGCTTTAATTTTTGCCAAAATGGGAGACGAGAGCGTTAGTGATAACTTAATTGAGATAATAACGCATGGGACATTAAATGAGCAGATTGAACTATTGCGTATTCTTCCACATTTTTATAATAGTAAAAATGAAAAATTAACACAGATATTTGTTATAGCTCTTAATGACAAAAAACATACGATACAAATTGAAGCGATTAAATCAATCGGAGAGATGGAAATGGAGACAATGGCATTTTATCTCACAGATTTTGCAAATAGCAGTATAACCAAATTTAGGCTTGAGACAATAATAACGCTAGGCAGATTGAAAAATCCAATTGGAGTAGATGTATTAATAGGAGCATTGACAGATTCAAATCCTGAAATACGCAAGATCGCAGAAAAATCGTTGAGAAAAATCGGAACAGATAAGGCTTTAGAAGCTTTAGAAGACGCTCCATTTATGCTCATAGTTAAGAATATGAATGAAAGCGCAGCAAAGAGATTAACAACAGTGACAAATATGGGTAAACAAAAAAAAGAATTAGGTTTACCTCTGCTTCATAAAGCATGTTATGATGAATACAAAAATATCAGAATTGAAGCAATTAAATCTGTTGGGATGTTAAAGAATAGTTCGTCTATCAGCATACTCATTGAGCTTTTATCGGATAAATATTATGATGTAAGAATAGAAGCTATTAGATCTTTAAGCAGGTATAATAATATAATAGCCTTAAATGCAATTAAAAATGCAATGAATGATCCTAATACAAATGTTAAAGTTGAAGCAAGGAAAGCATATGCGTCTTTATGCTCCAGAATGAATATAGATTATGAATGAAAGTATCTAATTTCATAAATTAATAGTTAATTTGGCAGGATTACTTTAATTATTTCTTGACTCAACATTAATATCATTTAGGCTATTACATAATGATGAAAAAAACTTCCAGTTAATAATAAAATTAAATGATTATAACAATATTACTAATAGCATTATTTTTATCTTTTTTTATACATATATTGTCATTAATCAATTTTATAACAAAAAAATCAAATACAGCAATCAAAGTATTTGTATCAACAACATTGACCAATGTAATGATTGCCGGAGCATGTATAGTTATACTAATATCTAATCCGGCAGTTATGAATGAAGTTGATGTTATAAAAGTTACATGGATTTTGTCCGGAATTATAATGTTTGTTGCATTTATTTTACAAATAAGAGTTTTTATTAAAATTTATCAAAGAGCTCAAGATCCAGAAAATTATCATCTTAGCTATTTTGGGAAAAAGGTACTTCATTCAACAGTTATCAGCAAGATAGATCTCATGGCTTTTTTTGGGACAATCCCTTTTTTATTAATAGCCGGAGCATATTTTATTGCAAAATTAATTAATTATTTAAGATAGAATAATACTGTTTTTAAAATTTAATAAATTCTCTAAAATTAAAAACAGATGGAGGATTAAGGTGCCATATATCAATCGTAAAGTTCAGGAAAATGCTTTTAAATGCGAGTCATGCAGATTTAATTTAGTAAATGATTTTAATCTAAAAAAAAGAAATGATGAGACAATTATTAAAGCCGCAAAGGTAACTATGTGGGCATCGTGCAAGATCTGCCCAAATAGAAAAGATTTTGAGAAAATATACGGCGTTGAGCCTGTAACATATTATTCATCTCTATTCAGTTGAGATATAATTAATTATTTTTTTAGATTGAATTTTTTATAGATTAACTTTCAATTTTAATTGAATAAATTTATATAAAATTTGATAGATGATGAAAAAATGGTTTTAATAATAAGATGTAACAGATATTGTAGGAATATCTGCTTAATATAAAAAAATTATTAGTAGATATTTATAGCTAATTAGCTTTGAGTAGAAAAATTTTTATAAGGAGTTTCCAAATGTCTTTTACAATAAAAACAATCGGAGAAGCTAAATTCAAATCCCCTCTTTTAGATAAATTTAAGCTCGATGACGCTAATTTTGCAGATGACGCCAGAAGAATGTTTTATAGTGTAATGTTAGAGGATTTCAGACCTGAGACTATTGACTTAACCCGAACATTTGAACTTGCAGGCGCAAGGAAATATATATTTTTTAAACCGGAAGAAACTAAATCTGCAATAGTAACATGCGGCGGATTAAGCCCGGGATTAAACGATGTAATCAGATCAATAGTTATGGAATCGTGGTACAGGTACGGAGCAAAAGATATTCTTGGGATAATGTATGGATATAGCGGATTACATCCTGACACAAAATTTAGACCTATTGTGTTAGAACCGGAATTAGTAAAAGAAATACATCAGGATGGAGGATCCATATTAGGCTCATCGCGCGGCGGTACCGACGATATGGAAATGCTTGTTGATACCCTTGATAAACTTGGTATTAATATTCTTTATACTATCGGAGGTGACGGAACATTAAAAGGCGCGCATAAAATAGCAACAATTGCTTTAGAAAGGAAAATGAATCTTGTAGTTGTAGGAGTTCCTAAAACAATCGACAATGATATAAGCTACATACAGCGCTCTTTCGGTTTTGAGACTGCATTCTCAAAAGCTGTAGAAGCGATTTCTTCGGCGCATACCGAAGCAAAGGGCGCTGTAAATGGTATAGGTCTTGTTAAGTTAATGGGGAGAAATTCAGGATTCATTGCCGCTAACGCCAGTTTAGCCATGAATGACGTAAATTTTGTTTTAATACCTGAAGTTCCGTTTGAGCTGGATGGTGAAAACGGTCTCTTAAAGCATCTTGAAGACAGGCTGAACTCACGGCGACATGCAGTTATATGCGTAGCAGAAGGAGCAGGACAGGAATTAATTCAAAAGGATAGTCAAGAACGCGATGCTTCAGGTAATATTAAATTAAAAGATGTAGGAGTCTTTTTGAGAGAGAAGATAGAGGAATACTTTAAGAAGAAAAAGATGGAGATAAATCTTAAATATATAGATCCGAGTTATATGATAAGGAGCGCTCCTTCAGTACCTAACGATGCTATCTTCTGCGCACAGCTTGGACAAAATGCCGTACATGCTGCCATGGCAGGTAAAACCGATTTAATAATAGGGCAATGGAATAACAATTATACCCATGTGCCGATTGAACTTGCCATTTCAAAGAAAAAATTTATCAATGCAAACAGCAGATTTTGGTTCTCGGTTATTGATGCAACGGGTCAGCCTGAAAAAATGGTGAATTAATGTCAGCTTTTAAAGATGTGATTCAGATACTCACTAAAATTACGTCTCAGAAAGATATGGAACAGTTTTTAGATGAAATACTTACTGAAAATGAAAGAAGGGATATCTCATTAAGATGGGAGTTGATGAAAAAAATTAATGAAGGTATCCCTCAAAGGACCATAGCTTCCGAGCTTGGAATTAGTCTATGTAAAATCACGCGTGGTTCAAAAATACTTAAAGATAAGAGATCGCTTATTAGCAGAATCTTAGAAAGTAAAATATATCTTTCATGAAAATAAGACCACTTTGATTCAGCTGCATAGACTATTTTATTCCATATAGTTTGGCGTCTGCATCACCTAAGTCCGGTATTGTAAAGATGACAATCTGCAAACTTTATTTATTTATGATTTAAAATTATTCCACTTGCAGCTCTAATACCTGATGCCCATGCTCCGGTAATCCCCCTGCTGGTTCCGGCGCCGTCGCCAATCATATATATATTCTCTTTTACACAAAAATGTCTGTCAATAAATTCCGGTCTTATTGCATATGTTTTAATCTCAGGATAATAGATAATTGTAGATGGGTGTAATATTCCCGGAACAATTGTATCTAACAGTTTCATTGACCGCCATATATCACGGAGAATCTTTGCCGGAATAGCCAGACTCAAATCTCCCGGAGTAGCGCCGGCAAGAGTAGGTTTAAATGAGTATAGATCATCGTTAAATGTCTCTTTTTTAGATCTTACGCCTAATCTAAAATCACCTATTCTCTGCATCATAGGCTGACCGCCCGAAAGCTGCATAGCCATCTGACCTAAAATCTCAGCAAATCTATGCCCGCTTGCAACCGGATCTGTTAAGATTATCGTCCTAAGCATTGCAAAATTAACTAATCCGTTAGGTACTTTCTCTTTAGAGTAGGCGTGTCCATTTACCGAATAGTATTTTTCATATTTTTCCTTCACAATAAATGCAGAGCCTGAATTAGTACAAAATGTCCTTACCCTTGACGGAAATATAAATTTTGGGTCATAGTAATCTTTTACTATTGGGTAGTGTTCCTCTTTTGTTTCAAGCCTGATTCCAATGTCCACTTTGTTATCAAAATATTTAATATTCAATTTGGTTATTATTTTTTGAAGCCATTTATAGCCCGCTCTTCCGGGCGCAAGTATTAAATCTTTGAAATGTACTTTTTCAGAATTGCCAAGTTGTATCGTTCTATTATCATAATCAATATCTGTCATTTCGGTTTCAAGAGCAACAGTAACGCCGTGATTCTTAAGCTGTGAAATCAGATTCAGGATAAGCTCTTTTGTTTTATCAGTGCCAACATGCGCCTGTTTTATGTTAAGAAGTTTAACTCCAAGATTTTCAGCCCTTTTAACATAAACTCCAAGATTTCTCTGTTGAACATATTCCGGTTTAAGATGGTCGGATACAATATTTAACATAGACTCAGCACCGCTTTTATCCCAATATTCTTCCGAAAATCCTACAGGGAATGTATAATTTTGTTTGCAGTCATTTCTAAGCCCGCCTGAACTGATTTTTGATTTTTCCAGAAGAAGAATAGATTTATTAGAGTTTTCAGCAATGTGAAAAGCTGCGCCAAGACCGGCAGGTCCGGAACCGACTATTATTATATCATAACTCTCTTTCATTGTCATAACTATTATATTAGTTATTCGTTACTTACTATTCTTTTTCAAAAAACCTTCAAAAATATTAATTGGTACAGGGAAAAGAGTTGTTGAACTATTTTCAGTTGCAATCTCTCTTAATGTTTGGAGATATCTAAGCTGAATAGCAACAGGGTGTTTTTCCATAAGCGCTGCAGCTTCAACAATTTTTGCTGCTGCCTGATATTCTCCTTCGGCAGATATAATTTTTGCTCTTCTTTCTCTCTCCGCTTCAGCCTGCTTTGCCATCGCCCTCTGCATCTCTTGGGGCAGATCAACATGTTTTACTTCTACTGCCGATACCTTTATACCCCATGCATCTGTTCTTGCATCAAGAACCTCTTGCAGTTGTTGATTAATATGATCTCTATTGCTAAGGAGATCGTCGAGTTCGGAGTTGCCTAAAATACTTCTAAGAGTAGTTTGTGAAAGCTGAGAAGTGGCATATAGATAATCATCTACTTCGGTAATTGCTTTATTCGGTTCTATGACTCTGAAATAAACAACAGCGTTAACCTTTACCGATACGTTGTCTTTAGTAATAATATCCTGAGGTGGAACGTCTAATGCTACAAGTCTTAGATTAACCCTTATAAACTTATCTATAACCGGAATTACAATAATAATTCCCGGTCCTTTTGGTCCCTTTGGCGCGTTGAGCAATCTGCCAAGACGAAAAACAACCGCTCTTTCATATTCTTTTATTATTTTAACAGAAGGGATAAGAACAAGTAATATTAAAAAAAACAGTGTCGGTATAAAACCAAAATCAAACATTATTTACCTCCGGTAATTCAATTATTTTTTACTTTTACTTTTAAAACCATTCCCAAAACTTCTTCCACTATTAATGTATCCCCTTCTTTTACAGGTGAATCCGATTCGGCATGCCATATCTCTCCATGAATGGAGATTTTACCTTTTTTTGCAAAGTTATTTAAGGCGGTTCCTGTTTCTCCGATTATACCTTCCGTACCTGTTGTTACTTGTGACTTATGTGCATTAAATACAGCCCTGATAACTAAAAATACAAAGGCAAGAACCGAAATTATTATAACTATAATTGTAGATATGGGAATACCTCCACCCGGCAGCGGGGAATCAAATAATATTGTTGCACCAATAAAGAAAGACACAATACCTCCTACGGTCAATAAACCGAAACTCTGAAAATAAAGTTCCAGTATAAATAATATAAAAGCGGTTATTATGAGCAAAAGACCGATAGCATTTATTGGGATCATTTTTATTCCAAGAAGAAAAAGTATAAGAGAAATTCCTCCGACGGTTCCGGGAATAATCATGCCGGGGCTTTTCAACTCTAAAGCTATACCTGCCAGAGCAATAATAAAAAGTAAAAAGATGACTTGCGGATCTGCAAACTTATTAACCAATTTTTGTTTCCATGACATTTCATAGTTTATTTCGGTTAAGCCGTCTGTTTTAAAAGTGAATGTCGAGCCGTTAAGTTCAATTTTTTTGTTATTTAATTGTTTTAAAAGATCATTCATATCCTCGGCTATTATATCTATAACTCCGGCTTTATGAGCTTCAATATAGCTGTTTGATATTGCCTTATTAACAGCGGAAACTGCCCAATTAACATTGCGATTCCTTTTTTGAGCTAAACTTCTTGCATAGGCAATAGTGTCATTAAGAACCTTTTTCTCCATGACGCCTTCAGGTCCGCCGTCCTTATCCCTTTTCATAAAATCTAACATAGGGCTGACCGGGTGCATGGCTCCTATTTCGGTTCCCGGAGCCATAGCCGCAACATGTGAAGCAAGCATGATAAATCCGCCTGCAGACGCTGCTTGTGCGCCCTTCGGGTATGTATATACTACTATTGGTACAGGTGAAGTCAGTATGGATTTGATTATATCCCTCATGGAATCCATTAATCCGCCGGGTGTGTCTAACTGAAGAATAATAAATTGATTTTCATCCTTTATTGCTTTTTCCATAGTCTCTGTTATATATTCTGCAACAATGGGATTTACCGATCCGCTTAATTTCAGTACTGCATATTTATTTTCTTTACTAAATGTATAACTGCTTATCATTATTAAAATTGCAATCAGTATGAGCCTTTTCATGTAATTACCTTAAAAATGAAATTGTTTTACATAATTTATAGGATAAATAATTTTAAGTTAAGAATTATGATAATTTAACGGCATGATAAGGTATATAACAAAAAAATCAATCATTATAATTTTAACGGTTATAAATTCGTTTTTTAAAATAAGACTAATTTTTTGTTAATCTATAAAAAAATGATTGCTGAAAAATCATATATTTTAATCTATTTTTAATCGGTTAGATTCAATTTAACTTTTTTATAAATAATAATTTTTTAAAAAGTTTTATTTATTCTTGACAGTAAATGTATGGCAAAACATATATCCTATTATATTTTATTGAATAAAATCAGAAGTGAAGGTAATAAAGTTGGCTAATACTAAACAACAAAAAAAGAGAAATATTCAAAATGAGAAGCGGAGAGTAAGAAATTCTCAAACTAAATCTTCTATAAGAACAGCTGCAAAAAAAGTTAATAAAATAACCGAGTCTAAGGATAATCAGGATGTTACGGTCATTCAGGAAACATATAGATTATTTGTTAAGACTATTGATACGGCAGCAGGCAAGGGTATCGTAAAAAAAAGAACTGCCGACAGAAAGAAGTCAAGGTTGGCAAAAAAAGTAAACACTGCAGTTGCTGCACTAAAATAATAGTTTAGGTTTTTTTTTGAATAAAAGTGATATAATTGAACTTATTAGTATTAAAACAGGTGTCGCAAAAAAAAAAGTTGAATTAATAATAAACCTTTTTATAGACAAGATAACTGATGAAGTTCAAAAAGGAAATGATGTAGATATTAGAGGATTTGGTACATTTTATCAGGTCACTCAAGAAAAGAGGAGAATAAAATCTCCAATTGCCGGAAAGACAATTGATGTTCCTGCAAAAAATAAGATAGGTTTTAAAGCAAGTAAGATCACAGAAAAAGAGATAGATTAAAGGGCGCTTAGCTCAGCTGGGAGAGCATCTGCCTTACAAGCAGAGGGTCGCAGGTTCGATCCCTGCAGCGCCCAATACAAGCCCTGATTTAGTCAGGGCTTTTTAATTTTTAGATAAAATAAACTATTTTATTTTTAACTATATTGATAAGGATAAATTTATGAATAAGAAATATAAGCAACTAATAAAAAAACATATAGATATTATAAAATCTATGTATCCTGAAGTTTATATTGAAGTTGAAATGGATGGTGATGAAATTTTTATTTCTATTGATTCTCTTGAGATTTCTAATGAAGTTGAGTATGAAGCATTAATCAATAATTTTATTGAAGAATATGACAGAAAAGGATTTGCTAATATTTTCTGGGGTGTTAATTCTTCATTAACCAACGACGATCTACACCTGCTTAAAGATTATGCTAAAACATCTAAGAAAATATCAGCGTAAGCACTTGAATATGACTGGTGATCGCAGGTTTGATCTCCTGCGAGTCCAATAAATAAAAAGAGGCTGCCTGAGAATTACAGGTAGCCTCTTTTTATTTGTTTTTCACTTTGAACTAATTTTAATAGTTATATTAATTAAACAAATCTCCACTTTGTCTGACAGCCAGCCTATATACTTTTCTGTTTATTATAGCAGAATTACCTTCAAAAGTATATTTTCCATCAGGGACATAAATAAAATAATCATCACCTACTAGAGTATAACGTGCATGTTGTTCAATCACGCTTTTCACATATGAATCAGAATAAAAATATATTTTTTGCTCATTGGTTCGTTTCCATGCTGTCCATGACGTACTATTTGTTTCTTTAGCCCTTACAGAAAAAAAGAGATATTCTTCTGATATATCAATTTTTAATTGTTGATACACAAAATAATCATCAACTGTAACAGTTTTATACTTACCGTTTGGCAAGATAATCTCAATATTCTTATCCGCATAAACGGTTACGGAAATAAATAACAAAATTATAATTAAAAGTTTTTTCATTTTATTTTTTTCCTTTATATTTTTTTAATTAAATTTAATCTTTTGTGAAAAATATAAACTAATACCTCCTGATAGATAAAAAGCAATATCAAGCGGATCAAAAGTCATTCTTTTTAGAAGAAATGGACAAATAAATTCATATAGAATTGTAAATAGTAAAGTATAGAATATTATTTCATAAAATGTTATATAATTTTTTTTTCTTACATTAAAAAATAATTGTATATTTACAAATATAGGTACACATACTATCAAGGCTAAAAAATCAGCTATGTACCATCTCACTAAAGTCCAATTATAAATATCTAATGTATTTCGCAAAATGTAATGTATTGTATAAACTATAGTGCCTATAATAAGTTGAGGCACAGCAATGAAATTTTTAGCCGACACAATAACTATAATGTACCAATAATTATTATTACCAAAACTATCACTATCAATATACCAACAACTATCCAAACACCATGGCTCTTCTTTTGTTCAACAATAACTGTAGGTCTTGGAGCAGTGATCCGTCTTTGATTAATAGGAGTCCCACAATTGGGACAAGCTTCTGCCTTATCTGAAATTTCTTTTTGACATTCGTTGCATTTGATTAAAGCCACTTTAAATCCCCCTTTTTATTAGATGTAATTTTCATAACCAATGCTTTCGCATACCATTTACGGTGCAAATTCTTGAAATAGATAACGCCAACTGTCTTACCAATATTATTCCTGCGGTTTAGAAAACTCTACGCCCTCAAACACCACGGATACCTGCTCAGAATTCTCCGCTGCATACGCTAATCGCACCAAATATAATAAATAAGCCTTATTCTCCGGCGTTAACAGACGAAAAATCTTAAGAGCTTCTATTTCATTCTTATTATATGACATAAACCCATTTTTATTATATTATTGGTAAACTTATACCAACAGTATAATGGAAGTCAACATAATTTTATTAAATATTTGATATTTCTGTTGAAATTTTCCTGTATTATTAAAATTCTTTAACTTGTGAAAAATTTGGGAAAAAAAATGGATATACTCAATAGAATCCGGCTTATCCGCAAAACTCTTGGCTTGAACCAAATAGAATTTGCTCAACGAATTGGACTGACACAAACTTCTCTATCTATGATTGAATTGGGAAACACTGTCTTAACAGAAAAAAATATAAAACTTATATGCAGCACTTTTGCTGTTGATGAAAACTGGCTACGAACCGGAACCGGTGAAATGTTTGGCATTGTTTCACCTTATGAAAAAGAACTTTTGTCTATTTTTAACAAATTAACTCAGGATACTCAAGAATTTATTTTGGAAATGGCGCAGAATCTCTTAAAACGACAGGAAAAACAGAATCATCCCGGCTGATAAGCTTCGCTTAAACCGAAGCTCTTTCTATTATAATCTTCAAAAGATCAGACTTAACATTGGGTAACTCATCTGCAAAAGAATCTATTGTTTGAAACGGTCTTTTTAATATAAGTTGTGATGCTTTCGCTTTGCTGATCCCCGGTATTATCTCAAAATTTTTTTGCGATACCCTATTAATGTTAAACGGAACAGGAATTGACATGAGTGATCTCTCCCTGTGAGCCGTAACTATTACATCTATGAAGTTCATTTTTTGAAAGAGAGTCGGAGTTTTTACTGCAATAGAATAGCTCGCAATCTGTTTACCGATAGAATATCCGTTCCTTGAGTCGAGAACACATACGTTCTTTAATATTACGCCTTGAGGATATATATTTTTCAGCATTGAGTTATCTATTTCATTTCTGATTCTATCCCTGTAATATTCAAATCTTTTTGTAACGGCATTTCCAATCTTATACCTTTCGTTAAAGATGACCGTTCCGGGATATGGTTGTAGCTTGCGAATATTTATCCTCTTTATAAGAAGTTCCTCCGAGACAATTCTTTCAAGATACTTATAATTGATTTTAAATGTATCTGTTGTCTCTCCCTTTAATCCGTGAATTAGATTTATTCCGGGAAGGAGTTTGGGGATGCCGTCTTCTCTCTTGCCGCCTATTTCATTAACCAATCTTATGGCAAATAGTGCATCATCAGGCATTACCTTTAGATTATTCTGCAGGACTACAGATTCATCAAACGACTCAATCCCAAACGGCAGTGTATCACCCGGTGTAACTGCGTCGGTTATGGCTTCTAAGATAATTGATGATTCGTCGGGCCAGTTTACTATTGTACCGGGATTAGCATTATCAACATTTAATACTTCAATCTTTCCCGATTCTTTTCGTTTTTTCAACTCACCGAAAAGTTCTTTAACAGTATATGTATTTGGCTGGGGAAACCCATTGTTGTATTTGCCGAGCATAGTACCATATTGAATAATATCAGCCTGCTTCCCGATTCTGAATCTGGACACGCCCCATGAAATGAGCGCATCTATTTCATTGATAATATCTTCTGTTCTTCTAAACTCTATCTCTCTGTCTAAACCCTCGGAACAGAAAGAGCAGTGAACCTTTCGCGGGCATCCTCTTCCTGTCTCTATCTCGCAAATAATATTCGGATACCATGGATGACGTTTTACAATCTCCGAACCTTTAATGCTCCATAGGGCGCTCTCTTCAATTGTTCTCTTTTTATCTACAGAATTGCCCTGCATTAAAGTAAAAGCGAATTTATCAATATCATATTGAATTATTGATATATTTGAACTGATTGATTTAATAAGGGGCGATATTGATCCGCCTATAGACATTTTTGTTTTATTATTCTGGTCGAGGATTCTGTTTATCTCAGACAGGGTTCCTATCCTTGAACCTAAATATTTTCCCGGAACTACGGCGCCTCCAATAATGAATACATGACTGTAATCTTCGGTAAAATTATACCCGTCTTCTCTTAGGTGATCGATTGTCTTGTAAACAATATTTTCAGGCGATAAACCGCTTGAGATTAATGCGCCGTATATATAGCGAGGGTAGGGTGATACAAAGGGCGGTACGCCCAAACATGTAGGTTCATCAACATAGCAATCGAGAATAAGGAATTTTTTCATAAATCTTTTAGACTGGCTTCGATGTCAATATCCATGTGCCTTTGAATTTTAGCTTCTAATTTTAAAACAAATTTTTTATTATCTATTATCATCTGTTTTATCTTATCGTTCATGCCGTATCTTTTTGCCAAATCATCAACACGTATGTCAATAGTCACAACTTTATCATGCATAACCCGTTTATCTGCATAATAGATTATCTCTTTTTCCGTTAGAGGTCCTTCATCATCAAAACCTGTAAATACAACATGATTCTCAACAATAACTGCAATATCGTCAAATCCAAGGCCGCGTAAAATCTCACCGCCTAAAAGATCATGACGCATATTATTTTCATGTATGGATTGTGTTTTTGCAATATCATGAAGTAATGCAGATGCAATGAGCAGTTCGAGATTTATATTAAGTTTATCAACGATATGATCGTATATTGCCTCCGATACGTTTTTTACCTGAATAGAGTGCGCTACTATATTGGGAAGCATCTCATACTTCTCAATAAGTTTCATGCACTCATCAGCGGAAGGGTAGTTAATTGATTTTGAAGTCATGGGTTTTCATATTACTTCTTTATAAAAATGTCGAGAAAAAAATTTAGATTAAGCAGATAAAATTCTGATGATAGTTTATATCAAAAAAGACTCCGTCTTAAGTTTAATATTAAAATAACTATTTATATATCTTATAATAGCAGTTAGTGCCGGGTCAATGTCATTTACCTGATAGTTTTCACATTCTATTTTGTTAAACTTTTTTTTGACACATTCATTCATAAACTCCGTTCCTCTGCTTGCAACTAATACCGAACTTAAATCCGTACAGGTTAAACATGACGCTCTTAGTTTGTCATTATCTATGACTAATGTTTTAGCGTCATTATTTCCGCACCATGAGCATCTGCTTATATCAGTGAACACCCCCTGAAGCATAAGGTATTTTACAGTAAAAAAAATTATAAAGTGTTTAGGATACCCCGTATTATAAAGCGTATCAATACCTGCAGATATAAGATTGAATATTTTACTGTTAGGATCGGACAATCCTGTTGTTAAGTCAACGAGTTCTAATATGAAATACAGAGAGAATATCTTTTCGCTGTTTTTTCTGATTGGACTGTTATTTGTAAGAATATCAAATTCGGAGACAGTATTCATCGTGCCGTCCCTTCCGCTATAGTAAATAATATTAAGGATGGAACCGGGTTCGGAAGCAGTCCTTGGTCGCTTAGTAGATTTCTTTAATCCTTTAAAGATAAATTTTTCTTTGCCGGAACTTTTTGTATATATACTGCATATATGATCAGCCTCGCCGGAATTTTTCTTTGAGAGAACTACTCCCGTATCCTTCTCTTGTGACATGATTATTTTTGTTTTAGGATTGTTGCGGTAATGCGTATTATCTTTGTGCCGGATATTTCTTTTATCTTAAACGATATGTTTTCATATTTTATGGTCTCTTCACGTTTAGGAACTCTTCCGAAAAGATCAAAGACAAATCCGCCTATTGTATCAAATTCATCTATAGGTATTTCCAGTTTAAGCTGTTCATTGAAATCGGAAATTAACATTCTTGAATCAATATCATAAGAATTAGGTCCTGTCTTTTCAAATTCGGGAAGCTCTTCAGTGTCAAATTCATCATTGATGTCACCGACTATTACTTCCAAAAGATCTTCAAGGGAAACAATTCCTCCAAGACCTCCATATTCGTCTAAGGCAATTGCCAGATGGAGTTTTTTAGTTTTAAACTCCAATAGCAGCTCGTCAAGAGGCATTGTCTCAGGAACAAAAAACGGTTCATGAATAAGTTTTCTCATATTAAACTTTTTCATTTTACCTGTGAGTGGGATTAGTTTGATCAGATCTTTTACATGAAGTATCCCTACTATATTGTCAATAGTATCTTCATATACGGGTATTCTGGAATGCGCATCATTTATTATTGTCTTAACAAGGGATTTAAGGTTTGTTTCAACATCAATAGCAACAATATCTACTCTTGGTCTCATAATATCTTTGGCATTTAAATCCGACAATTTAACAACCCCTTGAATCATATCTTTTCTTGGGTTATCTAACTGTTCGTATTTTTCAGCATTAAAGGAATTGCTGTTAGAGTTAATAAAATGTTTTTTTATTCTTTTAGTGATTTTTTTTATCAGTGGACTACTTAAAGGGTCAGGATTGTCTGGTGACATGTTCTCTCTAATTACCTCATTAATATAATTTAATAAAGTTTTAACATATTAGTTTTAACAATTTTTGTCAAGAAATAATTGCATAAATAAATTATTCTTACAATGTATTCATCAGCTAACTTCTGCTTGACAAGATGTAGCAGTTAAAATTATTTTAGACATTGGGTTTTAAAAAATTTTAACTGCTAAAAGTTCCGTTCTTAGCAAGGGGAAGGAAATGGTAGATGCTGCCATATTTGCATTAGTACATATTTCGTTTTTGCTTAATATAAGCATGATTATCATGATTGCGCTGAAAACTCACCGCTCCCAGGTCCGCACAGCGTTTCTTATTATGCTTGGCATAATGATACCATGGAATATAGGCACTTTATTAGAATTGGATTATCGAATAGCTGCCGGTGTTACCTGTATTATATTTATTGATATTTGTTATATAGGTATATGTTTAGTTCCAATTGCCATACTCTATCTTGGCAAAGTCGTCTTAGATCCCAGTTGGCAGCCAAGACGAAGACACGCCTTATTCCTGATCGTTCCGTTTGTGAGCATTGTGATGGTGTTCACCAATTCGCTGCATCACCTGTTTTTTGTCAACATTTCGCTGTATTCCTCAGAGGCTGTTTATGGAATTTATTATTACTTCCATTCGTTGTATTCCTACGGCTGCATAACAATTGGTATTGTTTTATTGTTCATCGCCTCCTTGCGTAATTCAAGAATTTTTTCCATTCAGTCACTGCTTGTTATTACCGGGGTTATTATAACCAGCATACCAAATGCGCTGTACTCTTTCGGTGTAGGAAATTTGCCGTTCAGTATCAGTACAATTGCATTCACTGTATCTCTCCTTTGCTGTGCTGTTGCCTTTTTGAAATATCGGTTCATTACGGCGCTTCCCATCACTCTGCGGCAGGTCGTTGATTTGATTTCTGACGGATATTTGGTAGTGGACAGACAGTTTTGCATACTGGTATATAATCGTGCGTTGCTGCGCCTGTTTCCGAGATCTGCCAACCTGATGCTAGGAACAGATTTACGCTCATTCATTGAGCAGAATTTTTTGGATCTTTCATATAATCACTTTTTGGAATTACCGGCGCGCTCTGTGGCGCAGGGAGAAACAGCCGTAACAGAAGCGCTCGTCAGGGGAGACTCCTATGTCAGCGTGGAAGTTACACCGGTCAAAAACCGCAATATGCACATAGGCTATATTATACTTTTCAAAGATATAACGCAAACTAAGCTGATTATTGAGTCCACAGAGATATCATCCCGCGCAAAAAGTAATTTTCTTTCACATATGAGCCACGAAATACGCACGCCCTTGAATGCGATTATCGGTATGATAAATATAGGGAAGAATACAGACGATATTGATAAAAAGAATTATTGTCTTGAAAGAGCGGACAACGCGTCTAAGCATCTGCTAAATATTATCAACGATATCCTTGATATGTCAAAGATTGAAGCCGACAAGTTTGAACTCTCATACAGTGAATTTGATTTTGAAAAAATGTTGACGAATATCACAAACATGGCAAATATCAGCGCCGAAAAAAAACGACAGAATTTTATTGTTAATCTCGACGAAAACGTTCCCGCTTATATCAAAAGCGATGAACTGCGTTTGTCGCAGGTTATTACTAATCTGCTGACAAACGCAATCAAATTCACGCCGGAAAACGGCACGATTATATTAAATATTAATAAAATTGAAGAAAACGCCAACGATGTTGTACTTAGAGTTGAAGTTGTCGATACCGGCATCGGGATTTCAAAAGAACAACAGAGACGGCTTTTTACGTCTTTTAGTCAAGCCGACGCCGATATTACAAGAAAATTCGGCGGGACCGGATTAGGACTTATTATTTCCAAGCGTATCGTTGAACTGATGGGCGGTAAGATATGGATCGAATCCGAACTTGGCGAAGGTGCAAAATTTATATTTGAGATAAAGACTACAAAGCTTGCAGAGAAACCGCATACAAGGCTGTCTCCGAACATAAGAGTAAAAGATCTAAAAATACTTGCGGTAGATGATTCAGCCGAAACAAGGGATTATTTTATTCGTTTTATGAATACATTGAAACTGTTCTGCGATGTTGCATCAAACGGAGAAGAAGCCCTTGAAATGATCAAAAATGCGAAAGACAACCCTTACAATATCTTTTTTATTGACTGGCACATGCCTTACATGGACGGAATCGAACTCTCCAAAAGAATCAAAAAAATCAACGGAGACAATTCAATAATTATTATGATTTCTGAGGCTGATTGGAATACCATCAGAAAAGACGCTGCCAGCGCCGGAATCAAACACTTTATTTCAAAACCTCTGCTCCCTTCGGCGCTGATCAATACCATCAACCTTTGTATAGACACGGAACTGTATGAATCGTCAAACCTCGCGCAGCATAACGCGCCAAAGCTCCTCTATAATTTCGATGAGCATACTTTATTGATTGCAGAGGACGTTGAGATAAACAGAGAAATCATGAACGCTATTTTAAAAGAAACCGATGTTTCCATTGACTATGCAGAAAACGGAAAGCTTGCTGTCTCCATGTTCAGAGAGCATCCTGAAAAATACAGTTTGATTCTGATGGATGTAAATATGCCGGAGATGGACGGTTATGAGGCGACGCGGCTGATACGCTCTCTCCACATAGAGCGCGCGAAGTATATTCCAATAATCGCAATGACAGCCAATGTCTTCAAGGAAGATATTGAAAAATGCTTAGAATCGGGAATGAACGACCATATTGGAAAGCCGATAGACGCAAATGCTCTGTTTGAGTTGTTGAATAAATACTTAATGTATCCCAAAATCAGTTAAACTAATATGTGAACATCAAAAAAACTTTACTTTTTTTGAATTAATAGTGAAAATGAATGTAAAAATGAATAAAGAATATGTATAATATTAACCGGGTACACTATGAAAAAATTTTTTATTCCCGAACCTGTTATTTTTTTTAACGGCGCCGAATCGAACAAGCTGCCGGATAATTCGATTCAGGCAATAGAAAAAGCCTTTTTAGACGGGGCTGATGTAGTCTGCTTAAATATCCAGCTTAAGGATAATGAAGTTGCCGTACCGTCTGCAGGGAATGAATTTATTCCCCTGAATAAAATTTTTGACTCTTTCCCTGATAAAAAGTTTAATATTACAATTATAGAGAAGAATATCGAATTAGTTAAAAAATATATTTCTATTGTGCAGTCATCTAAAGCAGAAGATAGGATTATTACGTCTTCAATATATGGGGCTAATATTAAACTTGTAAGAAAACTTATTCCTGATAGCGCCACAGCATTTACACTTTGGGGAATACTCGGCATATATGCTCTGTTTAAGTCCGGATTGTTAAATTTTATAAAAAATTTTAAAGCGGACGTATTTCAAGCGCCGGAAAATATCGGAGTATCGTATATTGCCAATAGCGCTCTTATTGAACTGCTTCATAAAAAAGGGATTAAGGTTCATGTGTGGAATATTAAGGATAAAGCGCAGTTAAAAAGGGTTTATGAATCCGGCGCTGATGGTTTTATGGTAAACGATATTGAGATGGCGGGACAAATTACAAATTACAAATGACATTGTACTTTGTCCTATTTAAGTTTTTCCAGAATCTTATCCTGATAGAACGGATTAATGGTTTTAGCTCCTTTTGATTCCATCAACATATTATATCTAAGCTGCTTTTCGGTAATAGTTGCTCTGACTTTTTTTCTCTCTTCTTCATTTGCGCATGCATTTAACAGGTCGTGAAGATTATATATATGTTTTTTAAGCTCTAATTCCTCAGGGATAATACCTGCATTTTTAAGTATCTTGTAAGCTAATCTTAACTCTTCTGGAACCATATCCATATCATCTAATACAAGGGGTTTATTTTTACACGACAGATTATCAAACTCGCCGTTAGCCATAGCCTGTTCGATTCTTCTCTCTGCAATTTTTTCAAAGATAGACATATTGTTAAACTCAAAATTTTAATAAGCAATGAATAATAATCGGATAAAATTTTATCAAGAAAAATTTTATTATATATGTAAACTTTTTTTATGACGGGTCTGTTAAAAATACTTGCAAAAAGAACAGATAAAACACATTATTTCAAATATTATAAAATTAATAATTGAAGGTTTAAATATTATGAAAAAGATTTTTGTCTCTCTCTCTCTCTCTTGTGCATATCGTTTTTAACGCCTCCTAAAGTATATGCTGCCGATATAACTGTTGGCGCAACAACATGGTATGCATGGTGGGATGGAAAGTATGAACATGCTAAGCATGATGCAGGTATTATTAATGAATTAGTAAATGACACAGCAACTGGTCCTGCATTTCTTTACGGTCCTGTGCTGTCTTTTAAATTTAGTGAAAATTTTAATTTAACATTTGTATTTCTCTATGGTGAATTTGATCAATCTGACTCGAGACATCTTCTTTCTGCAGCATTTGATATTACTGCTATGACAAATACTATATATAAGCGAAGAGATGGTGATATTGCCCTTAATTACAGAGTAAATGATTATTTAAAGGTATTTGCAGGGATAAAATATATGGCATATAAGGCTAAATTCTCAAGTAAAGTAATTAATACTGGTAATATGGAGGAAGAATATATCGGGAGTAAGGAACCGGTCGGTTATGGACCCGGTTTAGGCTTAAACTGCGCCTTTCCTGTTATTGATAATCTCTTTGTCCTTGCCACTCTGTCAGGATTTTATTTACGGGGTTCGGAAGAAGGGCATTTAGAGATAATTGATTCTGTTAATCCTCTTATTGTAGGTAAACATCTTAATGATAAGTTTGATTACAAAGAATATGGTATTAACTCAAATTTGTCAATTGCATATTATATAACAAACATCTCAACAATAATAAGTCTTGGAGCAAGATTGCAATACTTTAAAACTGATTGTGGGAATATAAAAGATCTAATTCAATCAGCTACAGACCTTGCATTTCCTTCTTTATTTCCTGTCTCATATAACGGTAATAAAATAAATAGGATTTACGGTATTACACTTACAGCAACATATAATTTCAGCATTTAGTCTGTTACTACAAATTACAGATTACAATGTACGAAGTGCTGTTAAGTACAAATGTTTCTTGCGATAACTTGTATATGTTTGGTGATTAGTTGTATTTTGCGTCATTGATGACATATTATGTAACTAATCACAATAATGTTCTATTCTCATATTTTATTTTTAGATTATATAGTTTTATGAGTTTTTGAGCCTCGCTGTGAGCATATTTTGCCCGTTCCTCAGGCGTCATATTTTTTGTTTCTTCATAAATTTTTTCACGTATGTCGTGAATTTCTTTTAATGCTTTAGGTTCATTCCTCATTTTCTATAACCTCCGTTGGGGAAAATATTCCTATCCGCTTATAACCTTCCCGTAAATTTATACTTTCTGTTCCTATGATTGTCTTTAGCTTTACAATATGTTGAAAATTGTAACTAACAATAATATACAAATCATTTACTGTTGCCATTGCAATATGTATTCCATCTGTCCTGTATTTTATAGGTATAATATTTTCAGATACATATTTATCAGCAAGACTTTCTGCATTCTTATCCGTCTCCAAAAGTCTAACTTTATATTGTTCTATTAAGTTTACCATTAGTGTCCTTTTAGATTCTTCCGCCTTTAATAATTCCTGTAAAACATAGTCTGAGGTATATGGAATATATTTCCCATGACTGATTTCATCAAATAATTTAATAGTGTCTTGTTTTTTATCAGGGGAGTCATCTGCAAATTTAAAATTAAAAACTGTTGTTTCCAAATATATTTTTAAACTTCTCATAACATTTACCCTTTAATTCAGAATTTATTTAAAAATATATACGATTTGCGTCCATTATCTTTCCTTTTTAAATTACGATACAAAGATACAACTTTTTTGTAAACAAATACATTCATAATCATCAAAAAAAAATATATTTTACACACAGAATGGATTTATGTAATGAGTATAGTCAGAACTGTGATATAAAGAGATTTATTGGTTGGATTGTGAAGGAAGAGTCTGATAAATTTGCCTGCCCACATTGTCTCATGAATCAATCTTCGAGCATATCTCAAAATCAGGCAATTTCACGCCCGGTTCGCAGAATTTCTTTAACAAAGGGATTATCGCTATATAATTCGGATAAGGGAAAAGCGTATGGTTCAATTAATATGTCTTTATCATACTTAATTTTCAAATAAAAGAGTTCGGTCAGAATATCCAGATTACGCCGGGACTCAAAGGCTTGTGAAAAAAAACAAATGTCAACATCGCTGTTTTCCTGTTGTGTTCCTTTGGCATAGGAACCATACAAATACACCTTGTCAATTGACATTGCCTTTTTCACATCAGCTATATATTGTTGAGCAATCGTAATTACGGTCTTAATGTCAGCAGCCATTTAAATGCCTCTTTGGACTTATACAAAATGATTTGGGCTTCTTCTTCGTTCAGGGACGTACTTAATCGTTCTTTATATCCAGGGTAGCGATTATTAAGATAAAATGCGCTTAGTTTTGCAAACAGCAGACGTTTATCATCATCTATTGGTTCAGGTAATTTATTCGCAAATTTTGTTATCAATGAATTAATATCATGAATTCGTGGGATATCGTCATCTATGAATAACAAATACAGACCCTTGCACAATTTTTCAACTGCCTGCTGGCACATAAAGACAACATACAGCCAGCGCCCGGCTGAGAACATAGCTTGGGCTGTTTCAAGATCATATTGAGCAATGTCTTGCCAGTATTCAAATTTATCCAATGAATCCATGTTATCCTGCTATACTAATATTATAAGATTAAACTCCTTGAATTGAGAGTCAAGTTATTTTTATGTTCTTTTAATATGACACTCAGCAGAAATTTTAAATAATTTATTCATTTCTGCAATAATCATCAAAAAAAATGTATTTTACACACACATACCCGATTGATATAATTGAAATTATAATATAACTTATCACATCAAACAAAATGATAATAGAAAAGCTGAAAATTGAAGACATAGAAGAAACAAGTAAAATGCTCAAAGAGATTTTTGATGAATTTGTTGCTCCCGATTACTCACAAACAGGCGTTGATTATTTTTGCGAAATGATAAGGAATCAATCCATAAGTGAGAGATTATTTTCAGGCAGCATTATATATGCTGCAAAGAGTAATGACAAAATATCAGGTTACATTGAAATTAAAGATTTAAACCATATATATCTTCTCTTTGTTAAAAAAGAGTTTCATAAAAAAGGTATTGCTAAAAAACTTTTAGATTTCTCAATTAATTTTTTAAAAAGGAACAATCCAAAATTGAACGCTATTACGGTAAATTCAACACCATACAGTGTTAAAATATATGAAAGGTTAGGTTTTAACAAAATTGCCGATATGCAATTAAAAAACGGGATTTTATCATATCCCATGCGCCGCATAATAGAATGAACCGGGTATAAATTTATTTTATTGAGTTTTTAATATATGGAATTGTTTTTTATATAAAGCTGTAAATAATTCTTGATAAATTAAGTTATAAAATATATAAATTATTCAAACTGTTAAAACAATAATAGGAGGTTTTAATCGGATGAAAAAATTTTTGAAAAATACAGGACTTGTTTTTGTGTTGATATTGTGCGGAATAATTGTATTTACTGCGTTTCCGTCAAATCGTTATTTATGGCAAGTCGTACTTCACGGAACGCCCGACATCGACGATTACCGGATTTTCGCTAACCATACTGTTAAAGCTGCTAATCCGCAGCCGTGGCGGATTTCAGCAAACTACAACAAGGCAAGTATTCCAGTTTCCCGTTTGCCATATTTCAAACAATTTAAAACTGTGGCTTATCTGATAGCGCAGGATAACGCCGTTGTGTTTGAACAATATTGGGATGGCTATAGCGCAGAATCGCTCAGCAATTCGTTTTCGGCGGCAAAGAGTATCGTGTCATTGCTTGCCGGTATTGCCCGCGACGAAAAAAAAATAGTTACCTTTGACCAGTCGGTAGCTGATTTTTATCCGCCATACGCAACTGACAACCGAAAGGAAATCACCATCAAGGATGTACTGACCATGAGCGCCGGTCTTGATTGGGACGAAGCATATAGTTCACCCTTTTCTATTACCACCAAAGCATATTACGGTAAGGATATCGAATCTCTGATCTCCAACCTGAAATTAGTTGAAAAACCGGGTGTTCGTCATCGTTATCAAAGCGGGGTTACCGAATTGTTATCGTTAATTGTGTCCAACGCCGTAGGTACCACGCTTAGCGAATATGCTTCGGAGAAACTGTGGACGCCCATTGGCGCCGAACATGATGCGTTGTGGAGCCTCGACCGTGATAACGGCATTGAAAAAGCATATTGCTGTTTCAATACCAATGTCCGCGATTTTGCCCGCATTGGTCAGTTGATCCTGAACAAAGGCAAGTGGAACGGTAAACAGGTTATATCGGAAAAGTTTATCAACGAAGCCACCACTCCGGCTGCCTGGCTCAAGGATGGAGACACCGAACGCAATGTCGATTTTTACGGCTACCAGTGGTGGCGCATTGTTCGCAGCGGGATAGAGGTAAAATATGCCCGCGGCATACTGGGACAATATATATTTGTAATCCCCGAAAAAAATATGGTTGTAGTAAGGCTGGGACATAAACGTGATGTGAAAACCGAAAATAACTATCCTAGAGATGTTGAGGTGTGGATAGATACGGCGCTTGAAATGATGGCTGTTTCAACGTTAAAATAATATGTGAAACAGTAAGCCTTTGGCGGCATAGTCGATATTGTAGTTCCCGCCCATCTGAGGCGGGCAGGAACTATTATCTTGGTAATCTTGTAGAAATCATGGTTCAAGACAATCTCCGTTTTTTCTTCGATTCTTTCTCGATTTTCTTTTTTATCTCTTCATAGGTCAAGCCCTGTTCCAGAAGTCCCAGAACATACTTTTGACCTTCTTTTTTGCCTTCCGTTTTCCCCTCTTTTTTACCTCTTTCTATGCCCTCTTCGCGGGCAACTTCAATAGCGTCTTTTAATGAGTATTCAATCGTCAGCATCTTTATTACCTCCTGCGCGTTTTTCTTAAAATAATCTGTCAATATATTTCTTTTTATGCAATATTTTACTGCTAATTTTATTGCTTCTTCAAGCGGTTTCTTCTTTTCGTACTCCCTTACATTTGCAATAAACGTTGCATAGCCTTTCAGAATTTTGCTCTTACGCTCTAATTCAGGATTAACTCCTTTGTTTATATTATATATTTTCACTAATGCGTCAAGAAATATTAATTCGCTATTTTCTGTTTCTTCTCCAAATCCTTCAAGCACATCTGATAATCGCAATATTTTTTCTTTGGGAAAAGGCGCTTTTCCATTATATAATACTATAAATTCAGGTCTGGGCAATTTCACTAATGATTCCTGATATATCTTTTTACCCAATATATTAAAATAAATACTCAATATATATGCCAGAAATCTTACAGGCATATTTTCATTTATGGTTGACTGGTGCTCAACGAGTATCACTACTTTTTTATTAAAGTTAAATGATACGTCATTTTGTACTGCTGCAAAAAGCGTATCCCTGATGGTATTTATTGTAATCATAGATACATCTGTGTAATTAGTCTTTTCGATAGCATTTAACAGCTCAAGACTTGCCGCTTCATTGTTAAAGAGTTGTCTGAAAACACTGTCCTTGTATTTTTTGTTGGCTTTTTTGTTATTAGATTTATTATTGGGCTTCCTGTTAGATTTCATTTACACCTCACTTATATATATAAACGATGGGAAACAACGTGTGATGAAAAATTTTTTGCGGATTTTTTAATTTTTTTTGATTTTCTTAATGAGTGTGAGTTGTATCTGTAATTTGCAATAATTTGTACATTGTAATTTGTAATCTGTAATCTGTAATAATTTGCGCCATATATAAAAAAATTGTTGATTATGAAAACAAATATGCCATATTAATATTTTAAATATTACAACTCATACTTGGAGGATTATAAGGATAGTTCATTGATTGATAATAAAAATAAATTTAACGGCGTCACACTAACAGCAACATATACGTTCACTATTTAGTTAATCGGGAGTCAGAAACGGGGAGGGAAAACAGTCCGTATCAGTTGACATAATGATCGAAAAAAAAATAAAAAAATATTTTGCAGAATCGAAAATAGAGATAAACGACAGGCAGCTTAAACAATTTGCTCTCTATTATAATCTGATAATTAATAACAATGACGATAATGACCTCACGCGAATCAAGGGTGAAGATCAGTTTATTATAAAGCATTTTATTGATTCCATATACTATACAAAGTTTTTTAAACTTCCCGATTCGTTGCTTGATATAGGTACGGGAGCAGGATTCCCCGGCATACCCATTAAGATTATGAACCCGGATGTTAAAGTAATACTTGCAGAGCAGAGAAAAAGAAGAGTAGATTTTCTGGAGTCTGCAATAGATAGTCTCAAACTGACAGGAGTTGATGTATATCCGCATAAAGTAACCGATAAATCTTTTTTTAATGTAGATGGAGTTATAACAAGAGCACTTGAGGACATACCCGAAACTCTCCGCAGGGTAGAACATTTTCTTCCCGAATCCGGAACTGTAATATTTTTAAAGGGACCTGACGCGTCAAAAGATATTCTTGCTATGACAGAGAGTAACAAAAAAAACTATGAGTTAGAATTAGATCAAGAGTACACACTGCCGGGAACAAATTTTTCAAGGCGTGTATTTATTTTTAGAAAGAGCGGAGACTCGTTTAGGAAGACATATAAAATTATGAAAGACACAACCGAGACAAACGGTATTATAGTAACATCCGATGAAAATAAATTTTATAAAGATTTAAAAAGATTACTAAGCGGAGACAATATAAAGAAGCTCGGAATATGCGCCGTTGCAGGTAAAAAGATTATTTCGGATTATATTAAAAAGAACGGTTATACCGAAACAAAACTCATACTGCCCGACGATTATATTGAAGTATCTAAAGAATTTAACTCAATCATAGATGAACATTTATCAACAGACAGACTTTATATTCTAAAGAAAACTCTTTTCAATGAACTTGATCTGCAAACAGGTAAAATACCCATACTGATAGCTCCGCTTCCAAAGATTACAGAATGGGATTATAAAATTGGTCATGGATGTACGCCTGTTCTGCCGTTTCAGGATCCGTTGAATGTAGGTTCTGCAGTCAGATCAGCCGCAGCTTTTGGAATTACAAAGATAATATTAACTTCCGATGCTGCAAATCCATTCCACCCGAAGTCCATAAGGTCATCGTCCGGAGGGGTTTTTGAAATTGAATTTTTACGCGGTCCGTCTTTGAATGATATATTGTCAATAACAGAAAAAAATAATATGGAAATAATAGCCTTAGATAAAAGAGGGAGAGATATTTCCCATATAAATATTCCGTCAAAATTCCTGCTCATACCCGGCATAGAAGGTCCGGGAATACCTGTGGATTATCTGCACAAAAGCGTCTCAATAAAAATATCGGATAAAATCGAATCTCTTAACGCCTCGGTTGCGCTTTCAATTTTCATGTATGAATATAATAAAAAATTTAAATTGACATAAAATATATAAAGAATTATATATTTAACTCCATTAATTAAATATAAAGGAGATATAAAATCTATGAAACGAATTATATCTTTCATAATTATTGCAGGACTTTTTTTGACAGGATGTTCCGATTCAGATACGCAACATTATTATTATGAGGCTTTTTCAATAACTAAATCTAATTATAATTCTATTTCATATCCAAATTTTCAAAATATTTCCTTTGAAACGATGAAAGATTATAGAGATAAATTAAGAAATAAGATGTCTGAATTTTTAGGGTCGGGAACAGATGCAACTGAGGATGAGATTTTTGAATTATTAACCTCAAGAGGTTGTTCTGCGCATGATGCAAACATTATATTAGATTTTTTGAATAGTAATGGAAATTTTGTAATTGATTTTAACCATGCCTATGATTCTAATTTATATATAATATTGTATTTAGAAAAATTGTAAAAAAGGAAAATTTGAGGAATTAAATATGTAATTTACATACTATCATATATGCAAAATATTTCGTTAGCATGTTTACTTAATATACTAAATAAAAAATGGAGAATAATATGTCATTGGCGTCATTAAAAGAAAAAATAAGAACAATTCCAGATTTCCCTAAAGAAGGGATTATGTTCAGAGATATAACAACTCTCATAAAAGACGGAGAAGGTTTTAAAGAAGCAATAGACATCTTTACAGACAGATATAAGGCTATGGATATAGATTATATTGTCGGAATAGAAGCAAGGGGATTTATCATCGGCGGGGCATTGGCTTATAATTTAAATAAGGGATTTATCCCTGTAAGAAAGCCCGGTAAATTGCCGTATAAATCCCTTTCGAATGAATATGAACTTGAATACGGTGTGGGAACACTTGAAATACATATCGATGCCGTAAAAAAAGGCGATAAGGTTTTAATACTGGATGATCTTCTTGCAACAGGCGGAACCGCTTTAGCCGCAGCCGCTCTGGTAGAGACACTTGGCGGTACGGTTGTTGAAATGGCATTTGTTGTTGACCTGCCCGATCTTGGCGGAGGTAAAATTATTAAAGAAAAAGGATACAAGATGTTCCATTTGGTTGAATTTGAGGGTGAATAAGAATTATACTGCTTTTAAGGAGATAAGACGTGACTAAACTGTTTAAAATAATCTTTTCCATATTTGTTATTTTTTGCTCAAGCAATGTAATGAGTGATTCGTCCTTTATATCCGAAACAGAGAGAAAATCACCGTTAAAAAAAAATAGCAAGTCCTCGGCGTATGAATTACAGAATACATTTCATGAGATATATAATCAGTATAAAGACTCTGTTGTTTTCATAAGTACCGAAAAAACTGTTAATGTAAGAGGATATAATCCGTTTATGGATGATCCTGTATTTAGAGAATTTTTCGGAATGAAAGATGTTCCAAAGACAAGAAAAGACCGAGGGCTTGGTACGGGTTTTATAATTTCAAGTGACGGATATATATGTACAAATTGGCACGTTGTACAAAATGTCGATTCTGTTACTGTTACGGTTTCGGATAAAACATTTAAAGCTGAGGTCATAGGCTTAGACAAGGTAACAGATATTGCTCTTTTGAAGATACAGGGAAAAGGAAATTTTAAGCCTGTATATTTTGGCGATTCCGAAGATGTAAAAGTTGGAGATTTTGTTATTGCAATCGGAAACCCGTTTGGACTTGACAAAACATTTACAACAGGAGTCGTAAGCGGCACCGGAAGAAAACAATTAGATGAAGTGGGGAACTCGCACATTCAAACAGATGCCGCAATCAATCAGGGCAATTCGGGCGGTCCTCTCATTAATCTTGACGGAGAGGTTATTGGAGTCAACAGGGCAATATATTCCAGCGCAGGCGGTAATATAGGTATCGGTTTTGCCATTCCTGTTAACAATGCTAAAGAAACAATAATTGAATTAAAAAAATACGGTAAAGTCAAAAGAGGATTTATCGGCGTTGAAATGTTTCCGCTTAGCGAAGAGACGGCTGTTAAGCTGGGACTTAAGAATAATCAAGGCGTACTTGTTATGAGTACTGTAAAAAACGGTCCTGCCGAAAAGAGCGGTATCCAAAAAGGTGATGTAATTGTAAAGATTGATGATAATCCTGTAAATGACGGAACAGAATTAACAAATATAATCGGCTCAAAGCAGATAGGTTCAAAAGTAAAAATAACTGCATGGAGGAATAAAGCCCCCATGAATTTTCAAGTTACTATTCAAGAGAGACCATAACTTAAAAACTGAATCTGTTTAAATACGGACTAATTACTGTATTTTTTTTCTAAATCTAATAATAACTGTTTTATATGAAGTCCGCTTCTAAAACCTGTTAGAGATCCGTCGGCTCCAATTACTCTATGGCATGGAATAATTATTGGAATGGGATTTTTGTTATTTGCAAGTCCGACTGCTCTATAACCTTTTTCACATTCGACACGTTTTGCAATTTCACCATAGGTGGCAGTTTTGCCGTATGGAATTTTAATTAATTCCAACCAGACTCTCCTCATAAATTCGGTACCACCCAGAGAAAATTCTACTGTAAATTTTTTCAATTCGCCTTTAAAATAGGCTTTGATCTGCTTTGCAGTTTCTTTAATGATTTTAGTTTCAGCTATCTTGGATGCCGGATCAGGTTTTTTCCCATTTGGAATATGGATTGCTGATATTTTGTTATCATTCTCTTCTATACCAAGTTGACCTATTAAAGTATCATAAAAATAGAGCGCCATTATTTATCTCCGCTATTTCGTATAAGTTAGTCAATTTCATTAGAATAAAAAAAACGGGGTGAAGAATAACCCCGTTTTAAGAGACTGGTTCATTTAAATTATATTACTGTCACACTAACTGCTCGTTGACCTTTGTCAGAATCTTCAATTTGAAAATTTACCTTGTCACCCTCTCTGAGACTTTTAAATCCATCACCAATAACACCCGTATAATGAACAAAAATATCCCCTCCATCATCTTTAGAAATGAAACCAAATCCTTTTTTTTCGTTGAACCATTTAACTACACCACTGGGCATAAAAAACTCCTTAAAAAACATTAAAAATTATTTCAACTTACTGTTTTTAAACAGCCAAAGTTGAAATATTATAGAACAGTTGCAATATATAATTATTAAGTTTTTTTTGTCAAAATCATTTTAAAAAATATATAAAACTTATACATAAAAAATGATAAATCTATTAGCCTTAAGATAATACATATTTTTACTTTTTATAGTATTTTAGATATTAAGTATCTATCTCATTTATTTTTTTCAGGGATTTTTAGAACCTGTCCCGGATAGATAATAATCGGATTTTTGATTTTATCATTATTTGCCTTGTATATATCTTTCCATGATCTATAATCGCCATAGACTTCTTCACTTATCTTAACTAACGTGTCATATGGTTTAACCACATATTCATTTTTATTATCACTCTTTATATTATTTTTTGAATTTTCATCATTAGCAGTATCTTTTTTTTCTTTATTATTTAATACAGGTGTAATCCCGTCATTTTTATCAGTTAAAACCGGCTCTTTTTTACAAACAAAGTTAAATAATAGAAAAGCTAATAATAGTAATAAAAGTAAAAGAAATATAAGTATATACTTGATTTTATTAGATTTACTTTCCTTTTTTTGTACTACAGGTTTATTTTCTTTGTGTGATTCTTTTGTTTGAGTATGCACAGGTTTTTCATGATCTGAAATTTCTTTATCCTTTGAGACTACGTTATCGGACAGATTATCTTCAATATATTTTAATGCCGGTTCGGTAAAATGATATTTCTCAAGTATATAATTGAGAGTTCTTAATTCGACATCAGTAATTTTTCCTCCGTCTTTTGCCTTTACCATAATTGCCTTTGCATCAGTCAGAGATATTTTTCCATCTCCTTTATCTACACTCTTATCTGCAATATCCAACATTGCTTTGTCATATTTTTTGCCATTAATTGTTTTGTAATATGAACTCATAAACTCCTCCATTATAAAATAATTGTTATATTAAACTTCTACTTTTATTAGCATAAATTATATTATTCAATGATTTTTTTTAATTAAAATATTCTTCCGATCAGATATGGGAGCGCCGTTTCTACTCTCAGTATCCTCTCTCCTAAAGATATTGATTTAAAACCGATTTTCTCCAAAGCATCAATTTCATAAGGTAGAAATCCTCCTTCAGGTCCGATTGCTAATGTAACAGGTTTATCTACCTTACGAGGCGCATCATTTTTACTCATCGGATGAGCAACCAAAGGAAGACTCCCCTCGACAACGTATTTCAACTCATCTTCAACAAACGGTTTAAATAATTTTTTTATCTTTATTTTTGGCAAAATTGTATCTTTGCTTTGCTCTAATCCTGTGATCATCTGTTTTTTTAGATTAAATTCATCAAGTACAGGACTATTCCAATAACTCTTTTCCACTCTCCATGTTTTAATAATAAATATCTCTTTTATTCCCATTGATGCTGCATTCTGTATTAATCTGTTTAGAACTTTTGGTCTGGGCATAGCAATTACGAGTTTTAGAGGAAGAGGTTCAGGCGGAGAATTTTGCAGTTCGATCATTAGTTTGATTTTTTTTTTGCCAATTTCAGTAACAGTTCCGCAACCTACAAAACCGTTTAAAACTCCAACTTTAAGTTTATCACCAACCTCCGGTTTAATGAATGTAATAATATGTTCAAGTTTTTTTCCTGTTATATCTGCGTTAAATCCTCTTATATCATCATTTTCTAATATAATTAAATTCATTTTATATATTATTAAATCAATGCCATTTAATTTCAATAATAATTATTATTTTTATGCAATTTATCAGTTATTTTTTTATCTTTTTTAACAAAAGAAAATAAGAATAATATAAAAAATCACCTTGACTTTGAATTAGAATATCTTAGAAAGGTAATTAGTAATAAAGTTAGGCAAAATTATGGAGAAATGATAAAATGAATATTTATGTAGGAAATCTGCCATATAAAATGACAGATGAAAGTTTAGGTAAACTTTTTAGTACTTATGGCACAGTATCTGAGAGTAAAGTAGTAATAGACAAAGCAACCGGACGTTCAAAGGGATTTGGATTTGTTGAAATGCCAAATCAATCAGAAGGTAATGAGGCTATTAAACAACTTGATGGTAAAGAATTTGATGGTAGAAATATCAAAGTCAATATTGCAAAGCCAAAAGAAGAAAAACCTCGAAGAAGCCAGCGATAATAAATACAGCGTCTAAAGGTATCTATCTTCGATTTAATAATTTATAAAATTTTTTCATACAGAAATACTTATTTACTTTGATAAATATAGAAAATTTTTTACAGACAATTTTTAGTATTATCTTAATGAATAAAATCAGATTAGATATTTTTTTAACAGAACATGGCTTTTCCAGCTCAAGAGAAAAAGCAAAGAAAGAGATAATATCAGGCTGGGTTAAAGTCAATGGAGAAACCTTTCGGGATCCGTCAAAAAAAATATCAGGAACCGAAACAATAGCAATAGAGAGACCAAAGGGTATCTTTGTAAGTCGTGGCGGCGATAAACTGATTCATGCAATTAAAGAGTTTAATATGGATTTAACCGGTCTAATAGCGCTGGATCTTGGGGCATCAACCGGAGGATTTACAGATTGTATTCTTAAAATGGGAGCCTCTAAAGTTTTTGCTGTAGATGTCGGATATAATCAGATTGATTATACTCTTAGAACTAACCCGCAAGTTGTTGTTATTGAAAAAACTAATGCAAAAGATATTAAAAAAGAAATTTTAACTGAAAAAATAAGCTTTTTTACTGCTGATCTTTCATTTATATCGATTATCAAGGTACTTCCCAATATTTATAACATTTTTGATAATATAATGGGAATTATTTTAATAAAGCCGCAGTTTGAAGCAGAAGGTTTTCAGCATAGTAAGGGTGTTGTAAAAAATAAGGAATATCACAAGGAGATTTTAAAAAAAGTTGCAAATGGAATATTAAAAATTGGGTATTTTATTGATAATATAACATATTCGCCAATAAAGGGTCCTGCCGGCAATATTGAGTTCTTTTTTTTGATAAGAAAGGAGTTCAATATGAAAAATGATAAAACTATTGATTATAACTTGTTAAATAGAATTTCCGAAGTAATTGAAACCGCACATAAACAAGTTAAATAAGAAAAAAAATATTTTTAATTTTTTTATTGTTGCTTATTTTTTGACGATTTTTTAGAAAATAAAAAAAAGTGCAAGCTGGTTTATATCAAAAATTTTTTGTTTTAAATAACCAAAATGACTATTACAGAGTATTCTAAAGATTTTTTCTTTGAAACGGCAAATTCAGTTTAAATAGAACTCTTTGCTGCTCATTGAATAATTGAATCTTTAGTAATAGCGCTCTGATATAATAATTTTTGTTTATAAATCAAAAGGAGAGTTTAATGAAAATATTAGCTTTAAATTGTGGAAGCTCATCTTTGAAATACCAACTGTTTGACTGGGACAAAAAAGAAGTTATTGCTATTGGTATTGTTGAAAGAATTGGTATTGATGGGTCATTTATTAAACATGAAGTACCTGCAAAAGACAAAGAGATCAAGACTGAGACGCCTATTCCTGATCACAAAGTAGGTATTTCTTTAGTACTTGATGCTCTGCTAAAAGGCGAAGGCGCTGTTATTAGCAGTATGTCTGAGATTGCAGCAGTAGGCCACAGGGTTGTTCATGGCGGTGAAAAATTCACAAAAAGCGTTCTTATTGATAATAACGTAATTAAAGCAATTGAAAGTGTTTCTAATCTTGCTCCTCTTCATAATCCTGCGAACCTCATAGGAATTGAAGCTGCAATGGAAGCTCTTTCGGAATGTCCGCAAGTAGCAATTTTTGACACAGCGTTCCATCAAACAATGCCGAATTATGCTTATATGTATCCCATCCCGCATGAATGGTATGACAAGTATGCTGTAAGAAGATATGGTTTTCATGGGACAAGCCATCTCTATGTTTCAAAAAGAGCTGCAGATCTTCTTGGAAAAAATCCTAAAGATTGCAATATAATAACTATGCATATTGGTAATGGCGTTTCATGTACAGCAATCAGAAATGGACTTAGTGTTGATACTTCAATGGGGCTTACACCGCTTGAGGGCGCAATTATGGGAACAAGGTCCGGTGATATTGACCCTGCTATTCCTCTGTTTATGCAAAACGAGTTAGGTGTCGGCGCAAAAGAGATGGATACAATACTTAACAAAAAAGCCGGCTTACTTGGAATAACGGGAAAATTCACAGACAGAAGAGATATTCTATCAGGCGCAGATTCCGGTGATGAAAAGTGTAAACTTGCAGTGGACATGGAATGTTATAAGTTGAAAAAAATATTAGGTTCATACGCTGCAGCATTAGGAAAAGTTGATGCCATAGTATTTACTGCCGGTGTAGGCGAAAACTCAGGTGATATAAGACAGAAGGTTCTTGAAAATCTTGATTGTCTTGGTATTGTTATTGATAAAGAGAAGAATCTTAAAACCAGATCAAAAGACGGCGAAACACTTATATCTAAACCTGAATCAAAAATTAAGGTTTTTGTTGTTCCGACAAATGAAGAGCTTGTCTTTGTTGAGGATGTTGTTGGAATTCTTAATAAAACCTATGATGATCATATGGTTTATAAATATACGTTTTTGAAAAAATAGATTTAATTTTCTTAAAAAAATAGATAATAAAAGCGGTCTTGAAGTATAGTAAAGACCGCTTTAAATTTTAATATCATCAAATTAATTGTAGTTGACTTTTCTGCCGCACACTCTATAGACTTTACTATAATAAACTGTATTTAATACGTTAAATCTGTTAAATTCAGGATACAATAATGAATTTTAAAAAAAATATTTTAATAATTGTGTTCTTCCTCTATTGTAATGCGCTATATGCTGCCATTACTGCAAAAGATATTATTGCGTATCCGGTTCCGTTTAGTCCTAATAAGCATACATTAAATATTGGCACGCAATCCGGCGCCGGATTGGGCAGCTATTCTGTAAATGTTTTGATTTATGATATAAACGGCGATCTTATAATAAAAAAATCAGCATCAGGGAAGAATATCGTGTGGAATGGAAGAAATAAAAGCGGCAGAATTGTAAAACCCGGATTATATATATTGAAGGTAGAGGTTGAAGACGATAGCTCCGGAGAATATATAAAAAAGATAATTCGCATACTTATTGATTATTAGGCAGAAAATTTATGATAAAAAAAACAGTTTTTCTTGTTATATTTCTATCTGTCACAGCAGCATCCTATGGAGACAATAATGGAAGCAGGGGAGCATACACAAGAGGCGGCTGGGCAGGAGCTGAATATGTAGCTGCCGGAATGACCGGAGAGGTGCTGGTAAATGATATTTATTCAATATATTGGAATCCGGCAGGTTTAACAGAATTAAGAGAAAAGAAAAAGCTCACGGAGAGGCAGATCACTGAAAAAGCAAGAGAAGGGAAGGTTGATGAAATAACCGAGTATGATATTTTAAATTTTTCAGAAAGTGATTCTTCCAGATTATTCATAGATTTAGGCGCTTCATATACAAAACTCGATATTGAGAGAAATGCAGGTTTTGCAGGATGCGCATTTAATCTCTTTAAGGGCGTAGTAGGGGTTGGACTTTATTCTATCTTATCATCTGATATTGAAGAAAGAGATACGTCAGGTACTCTAACAGGCAGTTTAGATTATTCTGGATCTATTGGATTTCTCTCTTATGCAATGCAGTGGAATATAGTATCATTCGGTTTATCGGTAAAAGGGTTTTATGAAGCTATTGGGGAGTCGACATATTCAGGCGCAGGAGCAGATTGCGGATTTCAAATATTTCTTCTCCCGTTTGTTAAGATTGGCGTAATGGTTAGAGATGGAGTCGGATACTTACATCCCTATGATGCTCCTGATTCGGAAAAGAGATATGATTTTTTTAAACCCCAAATAAAAATCGGGATTGCATTTTTGAGTGATACAGGTATTAAAATTGCTCTATCAGGTTCAAAAAAATTTGAACAATCGGGTTTTGAATATGGAATGGGTATTGAGTATAGTATAACAAAATATCTTACACTGATCGCAGGATTGAATGATAACTATTTCTCGGCAGGATTTTCTATTAACTTACTGAATATAGATATATCCTATGCTTTAAGTTTTGATGAAATCGATTTTGGATATAATAATACCGTATCGTTGGCGGTACTTTTTTGATTAAGAGTTTTAAAAAAACTCGCATAATGGGTATATTAAATACAACTCCCGATTCATTTTATGATGGAGACAGATATAGTAAAATCGATAAAGCGATAGAGCATGCTGTTAAGATATTTAAAGATGGAGCAGATATTATTGATATAGGCGGTGAGTCCACCCGACCCGGATCAAAAAATATTGGGATCTCCGAAGAGATAGACAGAACCGTTCCTGTTATTGAGCGTATAGTTAAAGAAATTGAAATACCTGTATCAATTGATACGACAAAATCAGAAGTTGCCTTAGAAGCTGTTAAGGCAGGGGCGTCAATAATTAATGATATAAGCGGATGTACATTTGATCCGAAAATTCTAAATGTTGCTGCAGATTATGGAACCGAACTTATAATTAATCATATAAAGGGGATTCCGTTTAGTATGCAGAAAGATACCGAGTATAGCGCAATTATTCAGGATATACTCGATTTTTTAATGAAATCAATTGATAGCGCTTTAAAAAACGGGATACAGCATGATAAGATCATCATTGATCCGGGTATAGGATTTGGCAAAAGCACGGAACAGAATTTCATTATTCTGAAATATCTTGCAAAATTTAAGGAAACAGATTATCCTGTAGCAGTAGGTATTTCTAGAAAATCATTTATAGGGAGCATATATGATAATGATGAAGACAGACTCCCTGCAACAATAGCATTAAATGCAATAGCTGTAAACAATGGGGCTGATATTATAAGAGTTCATGATGTTAAAGAACACAGGTTAGCAATGGACAGTATAGACTTTTTACTAAGGACAAGACTTAATTAGATGGAACAATATTTTATAGATACAACTAATTTGATATCTTCGGTCTGGAACTATTTAAGAATTATAATAGATATACTAATAGTAGCATTTCTATTCTATTGGACATATACCTTTCTTATTAATACAAGGGCTGTTCAATTAATTAAGGGCGCTATTGTAATATTTGCTTTTATTGTTCTTGCAGGCGTTCTCCAGCTTGATGCTTTGGAATGGATAGTAAAAAATTTAACGCCCTATATTGTATTCATAATAGTCTTATTTCAACCTGAATTAAGAAGATTAATATCCAGATTTGGACAAAAGAGTTGGTTTAGTAATGGCTCAAAGAGTGAATCTCTTCAACTTGATGAACTTGTAAATGCTATTTTCGCTATGGCAGAAGAAAAAGTCGGCTCTCTCTTAGTAATTGAAAGAAATACAGGTCTTAGAAACTTTGTTGAATCCGGCGTATTAGTTGATGCCAATATATCAGAGGAACTGATTAGAACAATTTTTTTCCCGCTAACCCCTCTCCATGATGGAGCTTTAATAATTCAGGAGGGAAGAATTACAGGAGCTGCATGTTATCTTCCTTTAAGTGACTCAAAGCAGATAAAAAAACATCATGGATCAAGACATAGGGCTGCGCTTGGTATTGCAGAAGAGACAGATGCCCTGGTTATAGTCACATCTGAAGAAAGGGGCGAAATTACAATTATGGTAAATGGTAAATTGATAGCCGGTATCAAAAACAATGATCTAAAAAATATAATACTTTATTTCACTAATCCTAAAACTGCATATGAGGAGACATATAATATTTAAATGAAAAAATATTATGATATAATAAAAAAATCAATAGGAGAAAAAAATCTTATACCAAAAATGGTTAGCCTATTGCTTTCAATAATTTTATGGCTCTATGCATCAAAAGAAAAACTAAGTGAGATTAGTACTAAATTTCCTGTAACTTTTAATGGGTTAGAGGATAATTATGTTGTTTCAGGCATATCAACTAAAGTCGTTACTGCAAAGATACGCGGCAATAAGGATGAGATAAAAAGTATCAACTCAAGAAATATTAGACTCATAGTAGATCTCTCAAGCGCTGAACCCGGCAATTATATAACATATCCGATAGAATGTCAGAAGATAGATTTTGCAGGAAATTATGAGATTACTTTGCATCCTGCAAATGTTGAAATCCTTATTGAGAAAAAAATTACAAGAAAAGTCAAAGTTATCCCTGAATTTAAAGGAACTGCAAAAGATGGTTTTATGTTAGGACAGATACAAGTTGTTCCGGAGTATATAAAAATAGATGGTCCTTCATCAATAATCAATAATATAGGAGTAATTCGTACAGAAAATATTGTTATTGATAAGAAAAGTGAAACATTTAGCAGAGATATAAAAATTCTCAAAGAATATGGAGATAGTGTTAATTATAACATATCGCGGGTTAATATCACTATTCCTATAATAAACTATTCCGAAACAGAGATTATCGAGTTACCTATAATTATGAGAAATAAAAAAACAGGTTTTAATTATCTATTAATTTCTGATAAGGTTAAAATTCAAATTCTAAAAAATAATGATGAAAACATTACAGAAAATTCATTATCCGCTTATATAGATTGTGATGAAATAAAAATTGATAATGAAGAATTTGCTTCCAAAAGTAAAATAACCGCTAAAGGATTTGTTCATGTTACTGCCAACACATTAAAGAATGACAAAAGCAGAATACTATCTTCAACGCCTGCTACTGTTGAAATAGTTATAACAAAGGAGTAACGGTTACATATACGCAAAATTTATTAAAGTTACGGAGGAAGAGATGATAGGCAGAATGTTAGGTATATTATTTTTTATTTTTATAGGATACATTATTTTTAAAATCTTAAAATTAATTTTCAAAGCCGGTCAGGCAACTAATGAATTTAATCATAGAGTTAATGAGATGAATAAATCAAAATTTAGTAAAAAAGATAAAGTCATAGAACTTGATAAGAATCAGTACAAGGTTGAGTAGCTCTAACGCAGGATTTTTTATACAGGATTTCTTATAATGAAAAAATTACTTTTATTCCTATTGCTGATTTTTATAATACCGGAATTTTACTGTCAAAAGTTGAAGGGTGAATTTGCCTTTAAACTTCCGGAAGATAAAGGTTATAAATTGTTCCTTAATAAAGTTGAATTTTCTTCGTCAGAAGAAGTTGATTGGATCTATAGATTTGATTCCGGTTCATCAAAAAGAATGGAAATCGGAGTAATAATTTTGAAAAAGGAGATTGGCGGCTGGGTTGATATTTTAACATTAACAGATTATATTGATCTAAATAAAAGTATAATCTATGGCAAACTAAAGGATTTTGAACCCGGAGATTATAAAATTGTTTTAATTCAACAGGTATCAGGTGTAAATAAAACCATTGATGAAGTAGAAATATATTTATACTCTGATGAAGATGTATTAGATTAATCTTTTATATTTACCTTGTCAATTAAATCGATTATTTTATTAGTTTTCTCTTTTTTTTCATTTAACCCTTTTACCGCTTTATCTAAATGTTGCAGTAAAGGGTCAAAATTTTTTTTCTCATTAAAATTCATATAAAGATAATACAATATAAGTGCAATAGCTACTATTATAATTACTTTTAACACACCTTTAAGCATGTAATAAATTATAGCAGAGATTATTAGAATAAGAATTATAATCAAAATTTTATTAGATGTGATCTGATCTATTATTGTTTCCATAAAAAATCCGTTATCTTTAATTAATGTTGGTTTGACTGTTTCCTTAAATAAAATATCGATTTATTTTGATTAATTCTTGCAATGATTTTTTATTATTATATACTGTTGGTATGAATTAATACATTATATAATGTAACTTAATCAAAAAAATTTTTTCTATAATCAGTATGATATTTTAAATGGAATATTATTTCAACAATTATTACGGAGGGTGAGGTGGAACTAAAAAAAATCCTGAAAAAGTCGGTATTCCTTGATCCGTTTAATAGTTTTAATGCAGGCGGACGTGAATGTGAAATAAGAACAGACCCTTTAACAGGCAGGAATACACGAATATTATTTTTCCCGGAAAGAGCTCTTCCCGAACCTGACATTGATGAATTAAAAAAGAGAGATATAGGGTTTTGTCCCTTTTGTCCTGAGAATATAGAAAAGATCACTCCGAAATTCAATCCTGACTTTTTTACAAAGGAGAGATACAGAATTGGCGAAGCCGTATGTTTTCCTAATGTATTCCCTTATGACGAAAACGGGGCTGTAACTGTTATTACTAAAAAACATTTAGTTCTTAGTGATGAGTTTACCGAAGATCTGCTGAAAGATGCTTTTTCTTGTTGTGTCGATTACCTTATAGATATAAATAGTAAACAGCCCGAAGCGGTATATCAGTCAATAAATTGGAATTATCTTCCTGCCGCGGGGAGTTCAATTATACACCCTCATTTACAGATTACAGCCTCATCAATCCCAACAAACTATTACTCTGATATTTTAAAAACAATGATGCAATCAGATAACAATATATTTACAGATCTGATAAGTATCGAACTATCCAATGAAGAAAGATTTATTACTAAAGATAAGTATTTTTCATGGATGATAGCTTTTGCTCCCGAAGGGCTTTTCGATTTAATAGCAATATCTCACGAATACTTTGAACCGAGAGAGTTAAACGGCAATAGACTTGATGAATTGATAAAAAATATTTTAAAAATTATAACTTTTATCAGATCATATAATATTTTAAGTTATAACATGTCGCTCTTTTTTATATTACGCGACGAAAGATTTATCCCTCATATGAGAATCTGTCCAAGAACAAATGTGCCGCCGCTTGACACAAGTGAAATTAATTATATGAAAATGCTTCACAACGAATCCATGTCAACATTGAAACCTGAAGTTGTGGCAGCGGAATTAAAAAAGGTATGGAATAAGAACTAAAAAAAATATATATAAATATATATGGAGGAAGCATTTATGGAAAAAAGAAAATGGTATATTGAGCAGTTAACGGCTCCCGAGCTTTTAAACAGAAATGCCACAACAAGGAGTGATCATATATTCCAAATTTTTAGAGATGAAAACGGCGAGGTCCGGACTCTTACCCATGCCCAGACTTTTAGAACAGTTAAGGAGATTTCAAGCGGGCTTATTAGCTTGGGATTTAAAAAAGGCGACAGAGCTGCTATTATGTGCAGCACATCGGCGCAATGGATGTGGAGTGATTATGCTATACTATGCGCTGCAGGTATCACTGTCTGTATTTATCCGACATTGTCCGAAAAGGAGTTAGAATTTATTTTGGAGGATTCCGGCTCAACTTTTATATTTGTTGAAAACGCAGGAATGCTGGAAAAGGTAAAAAACATATGTACTAAGTCAAAAGATAAGATCAATATCAAAAAAATAATCGTGATGAAGGATTCTTTTCAGGATAAAGATACAATGGTTATGGATTTTTCAGAGATTAGAAAACTCGGCGTTGATCTTTTAATTAAAGATCGAATGGCATTTGAAAACAGGTGGAGATCTGTAGAGTTAAAAGATTATATGACTATTGTATATACTTCAGGGACTACAGGAAATTCAAAGGGCGCTGTACATACGCATTTAAGCTTTATAAATGCAGCAATTCGGGATCTTACAGATGTCGAATACGCAGATGCGGAAAATGGAGATAGATTTATATCATTTCTTCCGCTGGCTCATACTTATGAGAGAGAGTGCGGTCATGGAGTCGCTATGCTTATAGGCGTGCCGATAATATACTCGTCACCCAAGACGCTTGTTCAGGATTTAAAGGAATTTAAACCTACAATATTCATGTCTGTGCCGAGAATTTATGAAAGAGTTTATATGTCTATGAGAGATGGAGCTGCAAAATCTCCAATCAAGAAGAAACTTTTTGATTCTGCAATTAAAACAGGCTTAAAGGTCATTGAAGCAAGAACCGATGAACATGGATTTATTGATATGAGTGAAGGGATTGACCTCGCTAAAGGGGTAAATCCGTGGCTAAAATTAAAATTTCGATTTTATGATAAATTAATATTCAGCAAAGTAAGGGAAGCATTCGGAGGAAAATTCAGATTTGCTTTTTCTGCCGCAGGGAGTCTTAATGCGGATCTATGTAAAACCTTTCTTGCAATGGGTATCAGAGTAATAGAAGGGTATGGAGCGACGGAAACATGGAATACAATTACATTAAACAAAGCGGAAAAAATACTGCCCGGATCTATCGGGAGATGTCTTTCTACTGCAATAGAATGGAGAGTAGCAGAAGACGGGGAGTATCAGATAAAAGCGGATTTTATATTCAGCGGATATTGGAATAATCCAAAAGCGACCAAAGAAGCATTTACAGACGATGGTTTTTATAAAACCGGAGACATTGTTGAAGTACTAAAGGATAACTACCTTAAAATAGTAGATCGCAAAAAAGGACTGATAGTTCTTGATACAGGTAAAAATGTTGCATCACAAAAAGTTGAGAGTTTATTTTCTCTCAGCAGTTTTGTTGAACTTGTTGTTCCACTGGGAGACGACAAAAAATATATAACTGCAATAATTGTTCCGAATTTTGATGCCTTTGTTGCATATTATAATCAACATGGAATCGATTATGATAAATCTGCATTAATTTTTAATAGCGACCTTGCAGCTCTTCCGGTATGCGTTAAAGTTGGAAAAGATTTTGTTGAAAAGGATATCTTTAAAAAGACCATTGACGATGAAGTAAAAAAGGTTAATCGTCACTTAGAACCTCATGAAAGAATTGAGAAATATTTTACGGTAGATTACAAATTCACAGAACTTTCAGGCGAGCTTACGCCGACATTGAAAGTCAAGAGAAGAGTAGTTATGGATAAATTTAAGGAGGATATTGATAGATTGTATAAATAAAAAAGATACCTATGGCTACAATGAGATTTGAAATTGTAGCAGCGGAATTAAAAAAGGAATGGAATAAACACTAAAAAAATATAAATAAATATATGGAGGAAGCATATATGGAAAAAAGAAAATGGTATATTGAGCAGTTAACAGCCCCTGCTCTTCTAAACAGGAATGCAACAATAATGAGTGATCATACATTCCAGATTTTTAGAGATGAAAACGGGAAAGTCCAAACGCTTACACATTCTCAAACTTATAGAATAGTTAAAGAGATTTCAAGCGGACTTATCAGTTTAGGGTTTAACAAAGGCGACAGAGCTGCAATTATGTGCAGCACATCACCTCAATGGATGTGGAGTGATTATGCTATACTGTGCGCAGCAGGTATTACTGTCTGCGTTTATCCAACACAATCTGAAAGAGAATTGGAATTTATTCTGGAAGATTCAGGATCAACTTTTATATTTGTTGAAAACACAGTAATGCTGGAAAAGGTAAAAAATATATGTTCTAAGTCAAACAATAAGATCAATATCAAAAAAATAATCATGATGAAGGATTCTTTTCAGGATAAAGATACAATGGTCATGGATTTTTCAGAGATTAGAAAACTCGGCGTTGATCTTTTAATTAAGGATCGAATGGCATTTGAAAACAGATGGAGATCTGTAGAGTTAAAAGATTATATGACTATTGTATATACTTCAGGAACTACAGGAAATTCAAAGGGCGCTGTACATACACACTTGGGCTTTGCAAAAGCAATATCACGTGATATTACTGCATTTAATTATATCAGCGCCGAACAAGGCGATAGATTTATGTCATTTCTTCCGCTGGCTCATACTTACGAAAGAGAGTGTGGTCATGGAACTGCTATGCTTGCAGGCGCGCCAATAGCCTATTCAACATCAAAGACTCTTGTGCAGGATTTAAGGGAATTTAAACCTACAATATTCATGTCTGTACCGAGAATTTATGAAAGAATATATATGTCAATGAGAGATGGAGCTGCTAAATCTCCAATCAAGAAGAAACTTTTTGATTCGGCAATTAAAACCGGCTTAAAGGTAATTGAAGCAAGAACCGATAAAGACGGGTTTATTGATATGAGTGAAGGGATTGATCTTGTTGGAGGAGTAAATTTATGGCTAAAATTAAAATTTAAATTCTATAATAAAATAATATTCAGCAAAGTCAGGGAAGCATTCGGAGGAAACTTTAGGTTTGCCTTTTCTGCAGCAGGGAGTCTTAATGCGGATCTATGTAAAACATTTCTTGCAATGGGTATTAGAATAATAGAAGGATATGGAGCAACAGAAACCTGGAATACAATTACATTAAACCGATTTGAAAAGATATTGCCGGGATCTGTTGGGAAAAGACCAACCACTGCAATGGAATGGAGAGTAGCAGAAGATGGAGAGTACCAAGTAAAAGCGGATTTTATATTCAGCGGATATTGGAACAATCCAAAGGCAACCGAAGAGGCTTTTACAGAGGATGGTTTTTATAAAACCGGAGATATAGTTGAAGTATTAAAGGATGACTATATTAAAATAGTAGATCGCAAAAAAGGATTAATAGTTCTTGATACAGGCAAAAATGTACCGTCACAGAAGATTGAGAGTTTATTCTCACTAAGCAGTTTTGTTGAACTTGTTGTTCCGGTAGGAGATGACAAAAAATATATAACTGCAATTATTGTTCCGAATTTTGACGCCTTTATTGCATATTATAATCAACATGGAATTGATTATGATAAATCAGCTTTGATCTTTAACAACGATATTGCACTTGTTCCCGTATGCGTTAAAGTTGGAAAAGATTTTATTGAAAAGGATATTTTTAAAAAGATTATTGCCGATGAAGTAAAAAAGGTAAATAATCAGTTGGAGACTCATGAGCGGATAGAAAAATATTTTTCCGTTGATTATAAATTCTCCGAACTTTCAGGCGAGTTTACACCAACACTTAAAGTTAAAAGAAAAGTAGTCATGGATAAATTTAAGTCTGAGATTGACGAATTGTATAAATAAAAAATATAACCTGCTATAATAATTGAAAATAGTTATATCAATTATTATAGCAGGAATAAATTCTAACCAAGATATTAATTACTTCTCCATTTTTAAGCTTGACAAATAATAACATGAAAAAATCAATAACTCTCAATGAATATTTATTGAATAATATAGTGAATTAACTTAAATAGCTGGATTGGAGGTGTCTGATAAGTATTAAATATATTGAGATATTTACATTTTTTCTATGTCATTGCGAGCGCTTCAACCCGTTCCGGATAGGTTAAGTAACCTGCGCGTGGCAATCCAGAGCCTTAATTTATTTCACTGGATCGCCACGCCGAGTTTACATTATTTTACTAACGAACTTAAAAACGGCTCGCGATGACGTAATATGTAACTAATTGCCTGTATATTACTTATTAGACAGTTCCAATTCATGTAAAAAAATTGTTTCATAAATTTAAATTATACGATATTTTAGAGAGGATGAATGTTTGGCGAAAGGTCATATTGCGGTGAAATAACACTAAATGATAAAGATAAAAATGTTTCAATATCCGGATGGGTTGATAAAAAAAGAGATCTTGGAGGAATTATATTTCTTGAAATACGTGACGTTTCAGGGATAGTGCAGGCTGTATTTGATTCTTCAATATCAAAAGAAAACACTGAGATTGCAGACAGTGTAAGAAGCGAATGGGTTGTTAATATCAATGGAACAGTGCGGAAAAGATCTCCCGAAACAATAAATCCCAATATACCGACAGGCGAGCTTGAGATAGCTGCCGGCAGTATTACTGTCTTAAATAAATCGTTAGTTCCGCCATTCCCAATAGATATTAGAGACACCATCAATGAAGAGGTAAGACTTAAATACAGATTTTTAGATCTCCGCAGAGAAGACATGCAAGATTCCATCATCAAACGGCACAGGGTGATGCAATTTATAAGAAATTTTTTGTCGGAGAGACGTTTTATAGAGATAGAAACTCCAATGCTGAATAAATCTACTCCCGAAGGCGCCAGAGATTTCCTTGTGCCGAGCAGAATCAATAAGGGTGAATTCTATGCGTTGCCGCAGTCGCCTCAACTATTTAAGCAGATATTGATGGTTTCAGGTTATGACAGATATTTTCAGATAGTGAAATGCTTTAGGGATGAGGATCTCCGCAATGACCGCCAGCCCGAATTTACACAAGTTGATATGGAGCTTTCATTTGTCACTCCGGATATGATTATGGATATAATTGAAGATATGTTAAAACAGATTGTAAAAGAGATAACAGGAAAAGATATATCGCATAAATTTCCTGTTATTGATTATGATGATGCAGTAGGTATGTATGGCACCGACGCGCCTGATACAAGATGTGACTTGATAATAAGGGATTGTTCGGATATTTTTGAAAAATCCGCTTTCAATGTATTTTCATCTGCGCTCTCTTCAAAAGGCGTTGTAAAGGGATTTTCTCTTAAAGATGATGAAAAATTGTCCCGCAAGGTGACTGATGATTATTCAGAATATGTAAAGAAATTCGGAGCTAAAGGTTTTCCAATGTTAAAATATGACGAAGGGAAATTTTCCGGCGGAATATCAAAATTCATTTCCGATGATGAAAAAAATAAACTAATAGAAAAATTTAATCTTAATGAACAGTCGGTAATATTTTTTTCAGCGGATAAGGAACAGATTGTAAATACGACACTTGCAAATATGCGGCTAAAAATTGCGCGCGACCTCAATATGATAGATGAAGATAAATTAAATTTCCTTTGGGTAAAAAATTTCCCGCTATTTGAGTATCATGAAGAGGATAAGAGTTACTATGCAGTACATCATCCGTTTACATCACCACTCCCCGAACATATAGAGCTGCTTGAAAATATCACTCCTGAAAATGTTTCAAAGATTAAAGCTCAAGCCTATGATATAGTATTAAACGGCACTGAAATCGGCGGAGGATCAATCAGGATACACAACTCGGATGTACAGTCAAAATTTTTCAATATTATTGGTATGAGTGACGAAGAGTCCAATGAAAAATTTTCATTTCTACTCGATGCATTACAGTTTGGAGCTCCTCCGCACGGCGGATTAGCCTTAGGGCTCGACAGAATTATGATGCTTCTTCTAAAAAAGAATTCTATAAGAGATGTTATTGCCTTCCCAAAAACTCAAAAAGGCCAATGCCTTATGAGCGGCGCCCCGTCTCATGTAGCTGAAGATCAATTAAACGAACTCTCTATAAGGATAGCTAAGAAATAATGTTTAGTGAAGTCTTTGAGATTGATGACGTATCTTTATACAAGAGGCTATGCGGATTTAAAGATAAAAATCTAAAGCAGGTTGAAAATATACTGGATATTACATTGATACCAAGAGGGAATACGGTTATTGTTCAGTCGGAGCATGAAGTTTCTAAGGGGATTGAGACCCTGAATGCCTTAGCCGAATACTTAAACAAAAAGGATCAAAATAACGAACTTGATGACTTTGAGGTCAGGTATATTACTGCTAAAATTAAATCCGGTCATAAAATCGGCTCCGAAGAGATAACAAGACTTAAAATATATATTCCCGAATCCGGCAGAACAATTGTTCCGAGAACGGCTAATCAGATCGCGTACTTAAATGCGATTCATAATTCACCTGTTACATTCGGTATAGGACCTGCAGGTACAGGTAAAACATATCTTGCCGTAGTAATGGCTATCCACTATTTTTTAAAAGGGAAGGTTGAGAGAATTGTACTTACCAGACCGGCAGTTGAGGCTGGCGAAAATCTCGGATTTTTACCCGGCGACCTTATCCAAAAAATAAATCCCTACTTGCGGCCGCTTTATGACGCGCTTTTTGAACTTCTTACACCGGAAAAAGTTACATCTCTTATTGAAAAAGGCTTTATAGAAATTGCTCCTCTTGCATATATGAGGGGAAGAACACTTAATAATGCCTATATAATACTTGATGAGGCGCAAAATACAACAATGTCTCAAATGAAAATGTTTTTGACAAGACTTGGTAATAATTCAAAATTTGTAATATCCGGTGATATAACTCAGATAGATCTGGCTAAACCCCAATATTCAGGTTTAATTCAGAGCCAGAAAATATTGAAGAAGATAAATGGTATTGAGTTTATTAATTTTTCACGGGAAGATATATCACGGCATCCAATAGTAGAAAAAATTGTTGAAGCTTACGAAAAAGCGGGGATAATTAAATAGAGTGATTTATGAAATATAATAGAAACATCTCTCTGAATAATTTTTTTAGGATTTTTAAGGATAGAAAAATCCGCCTTTATTATGCTGTTATTTTGTTACTGATATTCCTCTCTACGGCAATATTGGCATATAGAATTACGGATAAAACATATTACTATAATATAGGCGATATAGCCCAAACTGATATTAGAATACAAAAAGATATATATTATATAAAAGATATTGAGACCGAAGCGCAAAAAAATCTTGCTATTCAAAGCGAAAAACTTGTCTTTGATAAAGATGAAACGGTTTTACAGGATAATATAAGAACTGCAACTATTCTCTATTCGGCTGTAATAAAAATCATAGAAGAGAGTATATCAGAAGGAGGTGTTGATTTAGACAATCAATTGGCAAGATTAAAACAGATTCTCCCCAAATCTCAGCATTATAATGACGAGATTCTTTTAACTCTCCTTCTTGAAAAGAATCCAAGGCGACTTAGAGATTCTGTGATGAAAATATTGACATATATCTATGACAATAAGAACCTTGGAATAGTTGATAAAGAGTACACAAATCCGCTTCAATTAGATTTAGAGACAGTTACAATTAGAAATGAAAATTCGGAAAATATCTATGAAGAGATACCTGCAAAACTACATGATCTTCAAACAATTTATTCGGTAAAATTGAGACTGTATAGTATATGTAACTCTATAGCGCCATATCTTACCAATGAAACATTAGACGTAGTTGTAATAATTATGAAGATGAATCTTAAACCTAACCTTACATTTAATGCAAATGAAACGCAAAGGCGTATTGATGAGAAACTTAAAGAGTTAAAACCGATAACAGGGATTTTTAAAAAAGGGCAAACTATAATTCGCGAAGGAGATACGGTAACAAATGATGTTGTTCAAAAAATTGAAATAATAAATAAATATGCCAAGACAACCCATTTGAATTTTATAGTAGGTTTAATTTTAATTCAACTTATATTCCTTGCATTCCTCAGCTTTTTTACATTCAGCTATGAGAGCTATTTCTTCCCTGATAGAAACGGGATAATCGTAATCTTTTCACTTATAATGTTCTTTATGATATATGCCTTTTTTTCCAAAAACTTTACAATGACTGACTTATCAAAGGCAACATATATATTGCTGCTTCCAATACCATTTATTACTATGATGATATCAATCCTTTATAATATCTATTTATCACTGTTTGTCGGACTCTATATTATATTCTTTTCTTTGATGATGGCAGGGATAGATACTCAAAGTATTTTTCTTGCTTTCAGCTCTGCATTAATGGGAACATTTATCAACCTTCATGTTGACAAACGTTCTGATTTTTTTAAAGGAGGAGTAATACTTGGAATTATAAATTCCGTAATAATTATAGCAATCGGTTTTCTTGATAACACTCCATTTAGGATTTCTTTAACCAATTCAGAGATAGCAATAGCAAGCGGTATTTTAAATTCAATTTTAGCTCTTGGAATTTTTCCTATATATGAATATTTTTTTGATATTACAACCAGATTTAAACTTCTTGAATTGTCAGATCTCAATGCGGATATATTTAAAAAAATGCTCCTCAATGCTCCAGGGACTTATAATCATTCATTAATTGTATCAACATTAGCAGAAGCAGCATGTACTGAGATTAATGCAAATTACCTGCTTGCAAGGGTTGGAGCCTTTTACCATGATATTGGCAAGATAGAATCTGCTGGGATATATATTGAAAATGGCATAACAGATATAAGAGCAAAAAAAATGACCCCGCTTGAATATTCTAAGCTTATAATATCCCATGTAGAGGAAGGGGTAGCTATGGCAAAAAAGTATGATATTCCTAAATCAGTTATAAATTTTATTAAAGAACACCATGGTATGTCAACAATGACTTTCTTTTATCATCAAGCATTAGAAAATTCAACAGACAATCCATCAATACCGATACGCAGAAAAGACTTTCAATACCCGGGACCACAGCCTCAAAGTAAAGAATCCGCTGTAGTTATGCTTGCAGATTCAATAGAAGCTGCATCTCGTTCTATTAAGGACCCCACAAAAGAAAAAATTAAAGGTTTGGTAAGGAAAATTATCTATAATAAACTCAATGACGGCGATCTTGATGAATCAGGTCTCTCTATGGTTGAACTTAAGATAGTACAAAATGTTTTTCTAAGAATGCTGCTGGGAATTTATCATACAAGAATAGAGTATCCGGATTCCGAAGCGATTAAGGATCTTGAAAAAGAGGTTAAAGAGATTAGAAAACTATGATTTTAATAAGTTAAAATTATAAACTCATAATATGAGAAATATTGGAATTTTTACAGAGGGACATATCTCTCTGCCTTATAATAAAACAGGTAAAAAATTTTTTACTGTAACTACAGAAAAGATTTTCAGTATAATAGATATTGATAATATATCAGTAAATATAATTCTTACAGATAATGAATTTATTCAGTCTATCAATAAGGATTATAGAAAAAAAAACAGCCCAACAGATGTAATAAGTTTTGCATACAGAGATAATTTATTCCCAAGTCTTAATGTAGAGATAGAGGAGTTGGGTGATATTTATATATCCTTAGAAAAAGCTTCAGAGCAGTCATTAGATTATGGAGTCTCATTAAAGGACGAGCTCAAACGCCTCTTAATTCATGGGATACTTCACCTTTTAGGCTATGATCATGAAATATCTGCCGAAGAGGAGAAAAAGATGAGTGACCTTGAAGATAAAATTTTTAATGAAATTTAATCTGCTGTAGATAACATATAATATAATGGATAGTATTTATAATAGATTTAAAGATTATGTTTTTAAACAATATAATTTGATTACTGCAAGTGACAATATCCTCCTCTCTATCTCTGCCGGTAAAGATTCAATGTTTATGCTGCACTTAATTAAAAAATTACAGAACGAGTTGGATTTTCAATTTGGCGTATTTCATTTAAATCATTTAACAAGGGGGGAAGAATCTGATAAGGATGAACTATTCATAAAAGAGATATGTGAAGATTATGGCATATACCATCATATTGAAAAGTACGATTTCAATAAAAACAAAGTCAAAGGTAAATCATTTGAAGAGCATGCAAGAGAAGTCAGATATTCCCTCTTAAATAAAATATCAGCCTTAAATAACTATTCAAAGATCGCAACTGCGCATAATATGAATGACAATTCCGAGACTGTCTTGATGAGAATACTATCCGGCACAGGGATAAACGGCATAAGAGGTATTTTACCCAAATATGATAATGTGATAAGACCTGTACTCTTTGCAAAAAAAAATGAAATCTATAAATATTTAAAAGATAATAATATTGCATGGAGGGAGGATCTGACAAATGAAGAAAATATATACCTTAGAAATTATGTAAGAAATATTATTATCCCTTTGATTATAGAAAGATTCCCAAAGGCTGAAGAGAATTTGATTAATCTATCAAATCATGCAACAGAGAATCAATCGCTTCTCGCTTTATTAGCAGACAGGTTGTATCCTGATATTGTTACATACAGGGAAACAGAGACAATAATTGATGTTCATAATTTCAGGCAGGATATACCATTAATTAAATTTTTGATCTCAAAAATATTATTAGATCGTTATAAGGAAAAAATTAAGATTACAATCCTTAATGAAATAATTAAAAGATTTACAGTCAATACAGCTAATATTATTTTATATGAAAAAGGGAATTTAAAAATAAAAAAGGGATTATTGGAAAACAGAACTATTATTTCAATAAGCAATGATATAGATACTCCATATCATGATGAGTGGGAATACGCCATATATCCTGAGAGTAAAATTATAATTAAAGAGATTATGAAAGAAGTAGAATTAAATTTTGTAGATTATGAATATTATTCTGCTAATAAAGATAAATCCAATATTATATTTATACAACCGGAAGATTTTCAAAAAATTGTTATAAGAAACAGGCGTTCCGGCGACAGAATCAAAACAGAGATTGGAACAAAAAAAATTAAAGAGTTAATGATAGAAAATAAACTTGACATGAGAACTAAAAATATTATTCCATTAATTTTAATAGATGACAAAATAACTGCATATATTCCAAATGTAGTAATTTCTGGTAATAATAAGATTGCTTGTAACTTCCAAATAAGAAGTAATTCAAAAAGAATACTTGCATTTTTTTTTAATAAATTTGATTGTTAATATTATTAATATTAAATACTAATATATTCTAAGTAAATATATTAGATAATAATAAAAATATAAATTTATACTACTTTTTACACAAAATTCACAATAATGAACAGGTTAAAGAGTAATATTTATTAATATAAATGTTTCAGGAGTATAGGATGAATAATAGATTAAAACAGATCGCTTTTTTTCTATTTCTCTGTTTAATTGTACTGGCTATTTTTAAAATACCTAACTGGGGAACAGATAAAATCAATATTGATTATAATGTATTTTTAACTAAGGTTAAAAATAATGAAATCGCCAATGTTCGCATTGGTAATGAAAAAATTATATATGGAAAATATAAATCTTCTGATAATAAAAATAACAGATATAAGCCGGAATACGATTTTATAACTCATATCCCATATAATGACCCTGAATTGATTAAGACTCTCTTAGATAGTAATGTTTCGGTAGAGGGATTTGATGAGGATGAAAATATTCTTCTAAAAGGCTTTATTAGCTTTTTACCGTTTCTCCTTCTGTTTGGTTTTATATGGTTTTTAATGTTCAGACAGATACAAGGCGCCGGAAACAAGGCTCTTGCATTTGGCAAAAGCAAAGCTAAACTCAATCCAGATTTGAAGAACAGGGTTAATTTTAAAGATGTTGCAGGAGCAGATGAAGCTAAGGAGGAACTTCGAGAGATTGTTGAGTTTCTCGCAGAACCGAAAAAATTCATTGCCATCGGCGCAAAAATACCAAAAGGTGTGCTTTTAGTGGGACCTCCGGGTACAGGTAAGACTCTCCTTGCAAGGGCTATTGCAGGTGAGGCAGGCGTTCATTTCTTCTCAATAAGCGGTTCTGACTTTGTGGAGATGTTTGTCGGAGTCGGAGCATCAAGAGTAAGAGATCTCTTTGATCAAGGTAAAAAGAATGCGCCGTGTATAATATTTATTGATGAGATAGATGCAGTCGGACGTTTACGCGGAGCAGGACTTGGCGGAGGTCATGATGAAAGGGAACAGACTCTAAATCAACTCCTTGTAGAAATGGATGGATTTGAAACAAACGAAGGCGTAATTATAATTGCAGCTACTAACAGACCTGACGTATTAGACCCTGCACTCATTAGACCCGGCCGTTTTGACAGACAGGTTGTAGTAGATATACCTGATATAAAGGGACGGGAAAAAATCCTTGCAGTACATACAAAAAAGATACCCCTGTCACGCGAGGTGGATTTGCAAGTAATAGCGCGCGGAACTCCCGGATTTACCGGAGCTGATTTGGCAAACTTGGTAAATGAAGGAGCGCTCTTAGCAGCAAGAAGGAATAAGAAAAGGGTCGGCATGGATGAGTTGGAGGAGGCTAAGGATAAGGTGCTCATGGGACCTGAGAGAAGATCAATGCTCATAAGTGATTCCGAAAAAGAGATTATAGCCTATCATGAAGCAGGTCATGCTATAATTGGAATTATAACAGGTTCCGATACTATACATAAAGTAACTATAATACCAAGAGGAAGAGCGCTTGGGATTACTATGCAACTTCCGACAGAAGAGAAACATATACATTCAAAAAAACATTGGCTTAATCAGATACAGATACTATTCGGAGGACACCTTGCAGAGGAGTTAAAATTCGGCGAGGTGACAACAGGTTCCGGAAATGATATTGCACGCGCATCAGATATTGCGCGTAAAATGGTAACAGAATGGGGGATGAGTGAAAAGGTAGGTCCTATTTCATTAGGTTCAAAACAGGAACAAATATTTTTAGGGAGGGAAATATCCCAACACCGCGATTTCAGCGAAGCAACAGCGCAGCTAATAGACGAAGAGGTTAATAAGATAATCCAATTCTGCCTTGAAGAAACTAGGAAAAAACTCATCAACAGCAGAGAAAAATTTGAATCGCTGGCAAAGAATCTTATAGAGAGAGAGACACTTGATGCAGAGGAGATAAAACTGCTTATGTCAGGAGAGGAACTCCCTCCTTCGGTTAATGAAAAATCTGCTAAAAAGAGTACTCCAAACGGAAACAATCTTGAGGTAGAGGCATAAAACAACGGGTTTAAGATAACAGAGCGAGAATCTTTTTTTTTCTTAAACCCTCCATCTGTTTGTTGAACCTGTTATATCTTAAATCATTAAATTCGGATTCAATATTCTCTATCTTAGAGATAGTATTCACAGCCTCTTCTCTTGCTTTATTTATTATATCTAAATCAATACCAATATCTGTAAATTCAAAGTGTGAAAAGCCATGCTGTCTTGTACCTATAATCTGACCGCTGCCCCTAAGGATAAGATCCTTTTCGGAGAGAATAAAACCATCATCAACTTCCGTTAAAGTCTTGATCCTTTCCATTGCATCATCTGTGACATTTCCCGGATAGATAAGAATACAGAATGATTGATGTTCTCCTCTTCCGATTCTTCCGCGAAGTTGATGAAGCTGGGCAAGTCCAAATCTCTCAGCGTGTTCTATTACCATAACATTTGCATTAGGTATATCTATCCCTACTTCAATAACCGTAGTAGATACAAGTATATTTATACTTCCATTTTTAAAATCAGACATAATAGTCTCTTTCTCTTCAGCAGACATCTTTCCGTGGAGCAGAGCAACAGACTTGTCTTTAAATATATTATTTTTTAAGTTGTTATAAACAGTTACTGCCGCATTAAGATCGATCTTTTCGGATTCTTCTATTATCGGCAGAACATAAAATATCTGTCTCCCATGATCAATATAATTCCTCATTGAATTATATACGCCATTAATTCTTGAAGATGGGAACGATAGAGTCTTAACAGGCAATCTGTTTGCAGGCTTTTCACGAATATATGATACATCAAGATCGCCATGTAGAGTCATAGCAAGAGACCTTGGTATGGGTGTTGCCGTCATAATCAGCATATCTGTTGTCTCACCCTTTGTTCTGAGTTTTGCCCTCTGTTCAACTCCAAATCTATGCTGTTCGTCAATTATAATGTACCCTAAGCTCTTAAAGTTTATGGCAGATTGAATAAGCGCATGAGTACCGATTATAAAATCAATCTCACCTTGCGATATATCTTCATGTAGCTGATTCTTTTGTTTAGACGACATACTCCCTGTAATAAGAGCAACCCTTATATTTTCAGGGAATATCTTAGATGCAGTCTCGTAATGCTGCTTTGCCAGTATCTCGGTTGGTACCATCAATGCGCACTGCTCACCTCTGTTTATAGAAATTAGAGATGATGTAAGCGCAACAATAGTCTTGCCGGAGCCGACATCTCCCTGTAAAAGTCTGTTCATAGGGAAGGGGGATGTCATATCTTTACTTATTTCATTTAATGCATTTATCTGATCGCTTGTGAGCTTAAATTTTAATGTTTTAATAAATTCTTCTATTACATTAATATTTGGCAAAGCCTTTCTAAAAATTTCTTTTTTGTTAGCTAATTTTAGCAGTAGAATATAGTATTGAAAAAAATACATCTCATTAAATGCTAACCGTACCCTTGACCTCTCTGCCTGTTCCATAGTTTCGGGGAAATGAATACCTTTAATAGCATCTTGAATATTTAAAAGATTATGCCTCTTTAAAATTGTATCAGGGATTGTATCTTGAATGTGACTGCTATACTCATTTAATGCAGATATTATTACCTTTCTAAATCCTCTTGAATCAAAACCATTTTTTTTTAAAACATTTGTAGATCTGTAGAGGGGAATAATCCTGCCTGTATTAATAAATATAGGATCGCCCTTATCATAAACAAAATCGAACTCAGGATGTACAATCTGCTTATTCTTTAATATGCTTACCTTACCGGAAAGTAAGACAAAATCCCCCTGACTAAATATTCTCTGCATGAAACCAACCGCATTAAAAAATATTGCAGATATAGTATCCGTTCCGTCAGATACATCAACCTGCAATATAACTCTTTTTTTTCTTATAAGCTTTATTACTGCGATTATATTTCCTGCAACGGTAACCTCTTCATTTACAAAGCAGTCTATCATTTTTTTAATATGAGAGCGATCTAAATATTTTCGAGGGGTATAGTATAACAGATCTTCTACCGTTTCTATACCTGCCTCAGTTTTAAGCGCTTCAGCTCTAACAGGTCCTATACTTTGTATAGACTGAACAGAGATATCCCGCAAACTATTCCTCTTCTGCTATGTACCAGACTGAATTTGGTATCTGAACATATTTCCCGTCATTAGAATAGAAGAAAGTGTAGTTTCTATTATCCTGAAATTCTGTCAGCTTCTTAACTCCTGTCCATCTTTTGATAATATTTCCATTCAATCCAAAGATTGTAACAGTTAAATTTTGACCTGTTATGGAGTCTATCTTTCTTTGAGTAATATTTTTTTGCTCATAGGTAAAAAAGTATTTAAGGTACAGATATCCAAATAATATTAAAAACAATATAAAGACTGCAAAAATAATTTTAGATTTTTTAAACATATTGTACTCTCCTGTTTTAAATATATTTTTGATTTTGTAATATATTTTATTAAAAATGTCAATAGTTAATTGGTATCGGGTTATTTGACTTACTCTTTACTCTTTCGAGAACTTTTTTTTTGAGGAACATATGAAATACGGCCACCGCAAGCCTCTGCCACTCGTAAAATGGTTGAAAACCGCGGGTCTGTATCACCGGATAATGTGCGGTATAGTCCTGCTCGATCGCAGCCAATTTTACGTGCAACTGCCATCATTCCGAGTGCGCGAACAGCGTTATCAAGCGCACGAATTATTTGCTTAATATCTCCGTCGGCAAAAGAAGATTCAAGATATGCGTCAATTTCCGATTTATTACGTAAATGCTCGGCAGTATCCCATTTTTTTGTTTTCATTTCAGCACCTCTTTTTTTAATTGTTTTGCTTGTGCAATATCGCTTCGCTGAGTCGATTTGTCTCCACCACACAGTAAAATTAAAATTGATGTCAAATATCGGAGTCGAATGTATTTCGTACTTATCCATATTTCCACCGTAGACGGCAGTCTACATAAAGTCAAGCAAAAAACACACATTTTAGAATATTGCAGGTTATTTAATTTGTCTTATTTCTTTTTTTATGGATGACAGATGATTAGAAATGATTTTATCAATTTTATCCAAATCACTATTTCCGATTTTATCTAAATCATTATTTTTAATTTTATCAAATTCTGTGGAATAAAATAAATTTGATGGGGAGACTTCTAATTTTTTGCATATTTCTTCTAATAATTCTGCAGAGATAAATTTTTCACCTCTTTCAAGATTACCTGCATGGATAACTCCAATTCCTACTAACTCTGCAAACTCCTCCTGTGTTAAATTTTTTTGTTTTCTATAATATCTTAGGTTTTCACCAAATATCTTTTTCACATTCATTACAATTTTCCTTAAATAAAACATGCCCATAAAGGGAAAATTGTAAATATCCTGTAAGTAGTTTTTTTTCATAATACAGCCTTAAGAGATATTATTTTTATTGACTTCTCCTGATAATATATTCTTTTAGTATATATATTATATAAAATATTCTTAAAGGATATAAAAATTAATTGGAGGAATAAATATTATGAAAAAGAGTTTTTCTTTTCTATCTCTCTTGATATTAATATTACTATCAGTTGCAACGCCGTCTAAGATATATGCGACTGATATATCGGTCGGAGCAACGACATGGTACACTTGGTATAATGCAAGTCAAGATATAATAACAAAACTTTTAGAAGAAACACCTGATATTGATCCGACGTTTATGTATGGTCCTGTTCTGTCTGTAAAATTTAATAATGATTTTAATTTAACATCAACCTATCTCTATGGTAAGTTTGATATAAAAACGAATAGTCATAAAATTGAAACGACAAGAAAAGATTTAGATCTTGCACTTAACTACAGAATAAATGATTATTTAAAGGCTTTTATTGGATTAAAATATATAGGTTATTCAATAATAATTGATTCACTGGCTGTGTCTGAACATAAGAATAATGGACCTGGTTTAGGTTTAAGCGCTACTCTCCCACTGACTGAAAATCTATTTCTACTTGCTAATATGGCCGGTATATATTTGTGGGGGAATAACGGACTAATGTTTGATGGTGCGCTGTTTTTCTTTGGCACTAAATCTTATGGTATGAATTCAAATTTTTCAGTTGCATACTACATAACACCTGCATCAACAATAATAAGTCTTGGCGGAAGATTTCAGTATATTAAGACAGTTTATGATCGTTACTATGGTTTCCCAGCTGGGATGCTAGCTGATTATAGCAACAAATTCTATGGAATTACATTAACAGCAACATACAATTTCACCATATAGTGCATTTATCTTCTTTTAGTAAACTTAACTAGCGGACAATATATTTTATACGTTATCCGCTGGTTAACAAAAAAAATTATTTCTCTGAATAATATACTTTCCTCGCCATCCTGACCAAAATGAAGTTATAGTTCATTTTGGTCAAAAGCCCCATAGCTCTGACTCCAAAAATTAGTAAATAAAGACGCACAATGTTTGGCATCGTTTTTTCCTTGACTTTTTTGCTTGTGATGCATAAAATTGAACAATGAGGATGAAGCGTGCAAAATAATATTTCCCATATAAAGCAAGAACTTGATATAATTACTAAAATTATTGCTGATACTGTTCCTGTAGAAACGATATATCTTTTCGGTTCCTATGCGTATGGAACACCGCAAAAAGATTCAGATGTGGATTTGTATATTGTTTTTAGTGATGATTTACCGATACGGGAGCTGGATGCTATTTTTGAAATTAATAAGGCAGTTGCGCCTGTCAAAAAAATGCCTGTCGATATAATCGGATTAAAACAAAACAGGTTCCTTGACAGAAAAATGTATGCAACTTTAGAGCGAAAAATAGCAAGAGAAGGCGTAAAACTTTATGGGTAAAAATGAAATACTGCAACAATGGCTCAATAAGGCTAACGATGATTTGAGATCAGCAGAATATCTTTCTACCATACGTCACCACACACCGGATGAAATAATTTGTTATCACTGTCAACAGTCGGCAGAAAAATATTTAAAAGGTTTCCTGTTTCTTCATGATATAGAGCCGCCAAAAACTCACGATTTAAATGATCTTTTAGAAATGTGTGTTGCAATAAATAATAATTTTTCGGTTTTATTATTAAAAATGAGTATATTAAAAATATATGCAATAACACCTCGTTATCCAAATGAGTTGGGAATTACCAGTGATGATATGAAAACTGCTGTTGAATATGCTAAGGATGTGCAAGAATTTATCTTGAAGATAATTAATAATTAATCTGAGGCTCTGACCCAACATCATTTACCTTTTATTTTAGATAAAAAACACACGTCATAGTATTACCCTTAATGTTCTCAGAAGCAGATGTACCCTTGCGAACTTTGCAGTAAAAAATATTGTTTGACTGAATACATTCATCAAAACAAGAATTATACTGATTTTAAATTAATTGTATAGAACTAAGAACAATAGAGGATGTAAATGCGTTCACTTGTTACCATTCAAAAAGTAAAAAAAATAAGCGCCATTCAAGATTCGGATTTCCTTGAACTTGCCCACGTCATGGGGTGGCAATGCGTTGTTAAAAAAGGTGAATTTCAAGAAGGAGATATAGGCGTATATTTTGAAGTTGACAGCTTTCTCCCGTTAGATGATCGTTATGAATTTTTGCGTAATTCTTCATATCGCGAAAACGAAGATAACGGGAAAGGATTTCGTATCCGTACGGTAAAAATGCGCGGTCAGCTATCGCAAGGATTGTTATTGCCGCTTGCAATATTTCACGAACTTTATGATTTTACAGAGGGAGTTGATGTTACGGAAAAACTTAATGTAAAAAAATGGTATATTCCGGAAACAGCCAATTCAGGCGGAACCATTATAGGAGAACGCCCTCGTGGAATTCCGGCTTCCGATGAAATCCGTATTCAATCTGCCCTTGAATTGATCAAACAGTTAAAAGGGAAACCGTTCTATATTACCACAAAAATGGATGGGACTTCAGGAACAGTTTATTACATTGACGGGAAAATAGGGTGTTGCAGCAGAAATAAAGAGATAAAAGACGAAGAAACCGCCTTGTACTGGGCGCCTGTCTATACGTACGGTCTTAAAGAAAAACTTTCTATGCTTGGGAAAAATATAGTTTTAACCGGCGAAATATGCGGTCCGGGAATACAAAAGAACAAACTACGGTTAGCAAAAATTGAATGGTATGTGTTTGATGTTTTTGATTGGGATAGTAAAAAATATCTTCCTTACGATCATGCTTGTAAAATGTGTACAGATTTAGGAATCCCCATTGTTCCGCTTGAAGAACGGGGTGAGCATTTTGATTATTCCTTGGAACAATTACTTGAAAAATCAAATGGTAAATATCCAAGCGGTTTGGATAAAGAGGGTATAGTGGTACGGAACACATTATCTCCCAAAGCCGTGTCGTTTAAAGTATTAAATAATGACGCATTGCTTAAAGAAAAAGATTAAAAAAAACGGCGCATGCACTGCGCCGTTTCATTAATGCTTCTTTGGTGAGGGAAGGATTCGAACCTTCGAAGGCGTCGCCGACAGATTTACAGTCTGTTCCCTTTGGCCGCTCGGGAACCTCACCATAATAGCTAGCGAGAGGAATTGAACCCCCAACAAGCTGATTACAAATCAGCTGCTCTACCGATTGAGCTACGCTAGCAAACCAATCTTGTAAACTGATATTTTTATATACTTTTGATGTCAATGTTTTTTTTGTAATAAATATTTTTTTTGTTTAATATTCTGACGTAAAAAATAACGCAATACTATATATATAATATTGTCTTGACAGATTGAGTAGTAATTAAATTATAAGATTGATTCAAAGATTATACAATTTTTAGGAACTAAAGACAAAATATTTCATGAAAAAAATTTTTTTCCTTATAATTATATTTACATCTATTAATATCTTCTCAGAAGAACGTAATATAAGTATTAATGAATGTGTTACTATAGCTCTGCAAAATCATTCAAGTCTATTTATATTGGCTGAAGATAATAAAAAGAGTATAGCTGATTATCGAATTGCTAAATCTCTAAAAACTATTATAATTGACGGAGAATTAAGGACAGTCGAATTTGTTAAATCAGACTCAACTGCGAATCCGAACTTTCAGGTACCGGGCAAAGATACTAACATCGGCTTGTTTGCAGGTATCACAATGGCATATAATCTATATGATGCTAAAAAGGATTACACAATTGAAATTGCTAAAAACAACATTGATATATCAAAATTAAAAAGTCAGAAAGTAAGGAATGATGTTATTCTTGAAGTAAAAAATGCCTACTATGAATATCTTCTTGCTAAAAATACTTTAAAGATCCGAGAGGAGATTAATCAAAAATATAAAAAGAAATCAGATTTAGCCAAACTCCTTTTTGAACAGGGAGCAAAACCTATCCTTGATGTAAGTAAGGCAGAGGTTGATATGGCAAATTCACAGCTGCAATATGAAAAAGCAAAAAATAATGAAAGAAAAACAAAACTAAATCTGTTCTATTCAATGGGACTTGAAGATTCCGAATCTATAACCATTAATCCGAAAGATGTAGATACAATCCCTGAGTTAAACTATTCTATTGATGATCTATATAAAATGGCTGAGCTGTATAGCCCGACAATAAGGATGATTACCTTAGAAAAAAGGACAGCAAGATTAAAGATATCGGAAGAGAATGCGGCCCATTTCCCTCGTGTTGACTTTCTATTTGGAGTTGGATATCAAAATGAAAATCTTTATGGGTTAAATAAAGCATCGGAAAATTTTAATATGAATAATTGGAGTCCTGCTTTTAATGGAGCAATAAAAGCAGCTATACCTATATATTCAGGCGGAATGATAGTTGCAAAGGTCGATTCGGTTGAAAGTGACTATAATAAAATTACATATAGAGAAAAAGAATTATTAATTGATACAAAAAACAAAATAAGAGACTTTTATAAAAGTCTTGAAGAGATAAAAAGGCAGATTGAGATATCAGGCTTAATAACAAAAAATGCTCAAAGACATCTTCTTCTTGCTCAGAGGAGTTATGAAAACGGCGGAGTGGGATTGCTGGAGCTTCAGGACGCCGAATTAAGTGTCATCAATGCTGAAATCGGATATCTTGAATCAAAATACGGTTACTTTTTAACTCTATCAAAATTGTCGAATCTTATTGGTATTGGGGAGAACTTATTATGCAAAAGCCAAGAATAAAAATTATAGTTTCTGCTTCAATAGTATTAGTAATTATCATTATTATCTTAGCAAAAAGTTGCAGTAAAAGCAGTAACAGAGAATTGGTCTATGAAAAAACTACAAGAGGTGATGTAAGAAAGACTATCTCTGTAACAGGGGAACTGGATCTTCTTGAACCGGTTAATATACTAAGCAAGGTAGATGGTGTAATTGAAGATATTTATACGGATTTTAACCAGCATGTAACAAAGGGACAGCTTCTTATTAAAATGGAGCCGTCTGCAATATCTCAAAAAATGTTAAAGACTAAGAGCCTTGTTGATAGCGCAAGATTAGAGATTCTTTCTGCAGAAAAAGACCTTGAATCGAAAAAAAACCTATATAAAGATAACCTTATCTCTAAAAGAGCTATGGAAATGGCAGAGGTTGAATATAGCTCCGTATTAAGTAAATATAAACAGGTAAAAATAGACTATGAAGTTGCAGCCAAAGAGATGGATAATACCAGAATACATTCGCCTATAAATGGGATTGTAATATCAATTTCTGTTAAAAAGAGTACTCCTGTAAGCGTGACAACGCCATTAATACTCCTTGCTTCTAATCTTAATAAGATGGTGCTAACAATAAGTATTGATGAATCGGATATCGGATATATTAAAAACGGACAGCATGTAACATTTTCTGTCAGCGCATTTTCTGATAAAAAATTTACAGGGACAATAAACCAGATAAGAATGAGTCCCATTAAATCCGGAGGACTTGTAACTTATCAAGCGCTTGTTTTATGCGATAACAGTGAACTTCTCTTAAGACCCGGAATGACAGCAACAGCAACCGTTCTAATAGAAGAAAAGAAAGATGTACTTATGGTACTTAATCAGGCTTTTATTGTCTCACCGGAAAATGATGTAAGTTCTAATAAAACAAAAAAGATTGTTTGGAAAAAAGCAGCATCTCTTCAGGGAAAATCATATTCGGATGTTGAAGTAAAGGTTGGACTCCAGGGTGATATGTACACAGAAATAACTGATGGTTTAAAAGAAAATGATGAGATTCTTGTGCGTATTAAAGATTCAAAATAAGGTTGATTTATGGCAAAAAAGGTTATAGAGATAAAAAATCTTATTAAAACATATATTTTGAGCGAAGAGGTTAGCGTACAAGCGATAAAAGGGGTGTCTTTTGATTTTCATGAAGGAGATTTTGTCTCTATTATGGGCGCATCAGGTTCAGGTAAATCTACTTTTATGAACATTTTAGGTTTCTTAGATACGCCTACATCAGGAACTTATCTCCTTGATGGGATTGACGGCTCAACTCTTAATGACGATCAAAAAGCAGAGATAAGAAATACAAAAATTGGTTTTGTTTTTCAAGGATTTAATTTACTCCCAAGAACATCTGCAATGGAAAATGTTGAGCTTCCCATGTTTTATAAAGGCGGATTTTTAGCTGCAGAATTGAATAAGCGGGCTAAAGAATTGCTTGATATGGTAGGGCTTTCCGGAAGATATGATCATCATCCAAACAAGCTATCAGGCGGCGAACAGCAGCGTGTAGCTATAGCCCGATCTCTTATCAACAATCCGTCAATAATATTGGCAGATGAACCTACAGGTAATCTTGATTCAAAAAATACGGAAGAGGTTATGAATCTATTTACTCGCTTAAATAAGGAGACAGGTATATCTATTATCCTTGTAACTCACGAACCGGATGTTGCTGAATATACGGATAGAAAGGTTGTATTTAAAGACGGCAGGATTATTGATGATTCTATGATAAAAAAGGTAAAAAAAACAAAAAAAAATAAATATTAGCTCAAACCCCGCGCATATTTTTTCAAATTTTTTCATTTTATAATAAAAAATTGTAACATTATTAAGACATAATTCGGCACTTACCGATACATAAAATGTAATTATTATCTAACAAAAATTATTATCAATTACATGCCTGGAGTAGTAAATTTTAATGCAGAGGTGTATCGGTGAAAGAAGTAGCGGCTATTAAGCGATTTAAAAAATTTCTTCAGGTAGAAAAAGGACTTTCTCAAAATTCGATCTATTCATATACATATGATTTGAAAAAATTTAGTGAATTCCTTTCGTCAAAAAGTAAAAATATTCTTGATGCGACACAAGATGATATTCAACAATTTCTTAAACATGAAAAAAATGATAAGAAAAATTCTACAAGAACTTTAGCAAGATCATTAGCAGCGATAAGACAATTCTATAATTTTATCACGGATAATATTGATACTAATATTAAAGATCCTACGGAAAAAATTGAAACACCGCATGTAGAAAAATCACTGCCTGATTTTTTAACTGTTAATGAACTTGATAAACTGCTTCATTCAATTTCAGAAGAGGACAGTTATGAATTACGTGATAAAACTATATTTGAACTTCTATATTCCAGCGGATTAAGGATATCAGAGGCAATAGATTTACACAATAGAGATATAGATTTTGAAAACATGTTTATTACTGTAACCGGCAAAGGGAACAAACAGAGAATGGTTCCAATTGGTGAAGAGTCTGCAAGGCTGCTAAGAAAGTATAAGAAAGAATCAAGACCTGCCATTATAGGCAGCAGAGAATCTGAATTTCTATTTGTTAGTAAAAAGGGATCTCAGCTTAATAGAAAATCAGTCTGGCGTCTTTTAAAAAGCTATGTAACAAGGACTGAGATAAAAAAGAATATAACACCGCATACCCTGAGGCATTCGTTTGCAACACATTTAATAGAGAATGGTGCGGATATACGTTCGGTACAGGAATTGCTGGGGCATATGGATATTTCAACAACTCAAGTTTATACACACATGGCAAAAAAACAACTTCAAAATATTCACAAAAATTTTCATCCAAAAGGTTAATTTAGTGAAAATAAAAGTAAGCTCTCAATTATCAATTGTGCTATTTGTAATTGGTTTAATTTTTAATGCTTGTACTCCTTCGGAAAAATATTTAAGAATTAAAAATCTTAAAGAGCAAGATAGTAAAAACTATGTAAAAATACTTATTAGTATTAAAAATAAAAATTTTAACATCAGCTCTGAAACAGGTCTAAAAGTAATAAATAAGAATGATTCAAAAACAGTATATGAATCAGACAAGGCAGGATTAAGTTTTGATCCGCTAAAAATCAAAAGTATATATACAGTAGAATCTGATAAAAATATTTTATATGTTGATAACATTGGTTACAGAGGTAAGATAGAGTTACATAATGTTTCAGGAAAAATATATGTAGTTAATATACTCAATCTTGAAGAATATCTTTACAGTGTTGTCCCTTCAGAGATGCCGTCTTCCTGGAATATGGAAGCATTGAAATCCCAAGCAGTAGCATCAAGAACATATGCATACTATTTTTTATTAAAGAATAGAGATAAAAATATATATGATTTGGATTCTACAATAAATTTTCAAGTGTATAAAGGGACCGCAGCTGAAACATCATCTTCAATAGAGGCTGTAAATAAAACCTCAAGTATAATAATGACATACAACAATGAACCTATAATTTCTTATTTTCATTCAACAAGCGGCGGTAAAACATCAGATGATAAAGACGTATGGCCGGACTCAAATCTTCCATATCTTAAAAGTGTAGAATGCAATTATGGAAAAGATTCGCCGCACTATGAATGGGGAAATACATTATCCATGAAAGAAATTGAATCTGCCCTTAATAAAAAATATAATAATATTGACCATATTACTAAAATATCCTTCAAAAGGCATAATGATAGAATTATAGAAGTTACAGTACAGCACAATAATGGAACGGTAACATTAACAGGGAATGAATTTAGACTCTTATTGAATCCTCAAAAATTAAAAAGTACATATTTTACAATAAAACAAGAGAAAGACCTATTTTTACTAAATGGAAAAGGCTGGGGTCATGGAATAGGGATGTGTCAATGGGGAGCAAAAGGTATGGGTGAAAATGGTTTTAATTATGAGAAAATATTGAGACATTATTATACAGGTGTAAATTTTACTAAAATTAATAATAATTATCTTGCACAGGAAAAAGATTCGCTTCATCTTGTTAATTGATGAAAAAAATTGACAAAGAATATACATTAGAAGATTTTAACTACAATCTGCCAAAAAATTTAATAGCGCAAAACCCAACCGAATCAAGGGATGAATCAAGACTTTTTGTTATAAAAAGAGATGATGGAAAATTCATTCACGCCAACTTTAAATCTATCTCTAATTTTTTACAGAACGGTGATGTCCTTGTCTTTAATAACACTAAAGTAATCAAGGGAAGAATCTTATGCTCAAGAGAATCCGGTGGAATATTAGAGGTAGTATTAACAGAGCAGATCTCGCCTGCAAAATGGTTAGTTATTTCAAACAATACAAAAAAACTTAAGGTTAATGATAGAATATATCCTATAAAAAATAAAAATATAAATTTTATCATAACAAATAAACTTGTTGAAAGTATTGAAATAATAACTAATGTTGAACTAACTGAAATTATCCTTAATGATATTGGAGAAGTACCACTCCCGCCATACATTAAGCGTCCCGGCAACAATTTTGACAGTGAAAGATATCAAACAATATATGCTGAAAACAGCGGCGCTGTGGCAGCTCCCACAGCAGGACTTCATTTCACTGATGAAATTTTTACTCTGCTAAAAGAAAAAGGTGTTGAATCTATTTTTATTACACTGCATGTGTCTTGGGGTACGTTCAGCCCTGTGAGAGATAATAATATATCAAAGCACAAGATGCACTCGGAAAGATTTATACTTGATAACTATTCGGCAGAAAGAATAAATTTAGCAAGAGAGGAGGGGAGGCGTATTATTGCGGTAGGTACAACATCTCTAAGAGTTTTAGAATCTACATTCAAAGATGGGAAAAATATTCCACTCGATGGGACTACGGATATTTTTATCTATCCGCCATATAGCGTAAAATCTGTTAATGGTCTGCTAACAAATCTGCATACTCCAAAATCAACACTTCTTATGTTAGCAGCATCTTTTGCCGGATATGATCTCATAATGAATGCCTATAAAGAGGCTGTGGAAATGGAATACAGATTTTTTTCTTATGGTGATGCAATGTTAATAATATGACAAGGCGGTTATTATGAAAGTAGATGAGTTAATAAAAAGATTAAAGGTTAAGATTCCGGAAGATATACAAGAATCATATGACAATACCGGAGCGCAGATACTGTTTAATGATGATATTATAGAAAGAATATATATTTGTCTTGATGCTGACATGAAAACAGTTCCTGATGCAAAAGAAAAGGGCTGCAATCTAATGATCAGTCATCATCCGCTTATTTTTAAGCCGATAAAAAAAATTACAACTGATGAATCAAGATCAAATATACTATTGAATCTTATATCCTCAAGGATTTCACTCTATTCATTACATACAAATTTTGATAAAATAATGTATAGTACTTTATCAGACTTTCTTGGATTTAGCGGAACAACTCCACTTCTGAATACTCAAGAAATAGATGGTATTGAAATCGGAATAGGATCATTTATTAAATTAGAAAAAGAGATAGAGTTCGCTGAATTATTATATAAAACTAAAGAAAAATTAAATCTTGAATTTATTACATATTGTGGGAGAGAAAATAATCCCATAAAGTCAATTGCATTCATAAACGGTTCGGGAGGTGGTTCCATTGAGAAAATTATTAATGTATATAATTCAGACTGTATAATAACAGGAGATGTAAATTACCATAATGCAAAATATGCAATAGATTCAGGTAAAAATATTATTGACGCAGGTCATTATGGAACAGAAATAATTTTTAAAAAAAATCTTGCAGAATCGTTAGAAGAAGTATTATATGATGAAAGTATTGAATTAATAATATCTAAAATAGAAGAGAATCCATTTAAAGTGTATAAATAAAATGCAAAACGAAATTAATATAATGATAGAGCTGCAACATTTCTGGGACAATGTAATGAAATTTGAATCGGAAATAGTCAGATGCAATAAGTCAATTAAGATATGGGAAAGCAGATTAAACGAAATCTCTACAAAAGTATCTCAAACAGAATTAAAATTAAAAAACAGCAGAGCGAATTTAAAAAAAAATGAACTCGATCTTGAGGAAATTGATAATAAGATACAAAAAACAGAGCAGCGAAAGGATCTGTTAAAATCAGAGAGGGAGATTGAAGCGCAAAACAATGAATTAATCAGGTTGAATGATTCTAAGGAAAAATTGGAAGGTACAATATTAGAACTCCTTGAAGATATAGAAAAAACAGAGAAGATATTAACAGATCTAAAAAATGAATCTTCCGAAACGGGTAAACAGGTAAAAGCAGATATAGAAGGGTTGAATAAAAAAATTTTAGAATATCAACAAGAATCAGAAGTTAATAAAAATAAATTTTCAGAATTACTGGAAAATATCTCTCCAACAAACAGGGCAAAATTTTCTAAATTGATCAACTCAAAAGATGGTGTTGCAATAGCAAAATTAAATGGAGAGACATGCAGCAGATGTAACTTTCAGGTTCCATCATCAGTTGCTGTTTCAGCTTTAAGCCGCAAAAAAATTGAAATCTGTACTAACTGCGGAAGATTTATCTACTGATTTTAAATTGGAGTAATTTAAAATGCTTTTAAGCATAGACCGAATATTACAATTAGTTTCCGAAGGGAAAAACGTTGATAAAATCGCAGAACTTGCCGAATGTGATACATCTGAAGTTATTGATAAAATTCAGGAGGCAAGGGAACTTCTTTTAAAACATGAAAAGGTTTTGATGAAGCGAAAAATTATACTTAAAAAAAAGACTTCATCCAAAAATGAAAACAGCGCTGATGAACAGAATGATTTAAAAGAAATATTAAGCGGCGCTGAACTATCAGTAATACCTGTTAATACTGCAATTACCATGCATATAGGAGCTGTTTCAGATAACGAACAAAGAGATTCCGGTATAGGAATTATTATATCAGATCAGGAAGACAGGCAGGTCGGTAAAGTTTCAGCTTATATTGGAAAAAGAACTATAGCAAATGCCGAACGCTTAGCATTACTGAGAGCTGTTAAATTGGCATTATACTTTCAAGTTGGAGAGTTAAAGATAAAAACAGATTTTGAAATAATTGTAAAACAATTAAGCGCTGACTATACAACAAGAGACGCTGAGATATTGAAATTCTTATCCGAAATAACGCCATTAATAAGTAAAATAAAAAAGTTTAAGATTGAGTATATCCCAAAAAACTTAAATGACAAAGCAAACTTTTTTGCTGAAAAAGCGATTCAAAGGTTTAAGGTTAAAAAAATATAGATGAAGCCTGAATGGATTTTGCCGGATTATAACAGGCAAGAAATTGAGCTAATTTCAAAAAATACAAATATTGATATAAATATCATCTCAATACTATTTGCCAGAGGTATAAGAGATGAACATGAAATTTACAGATTTCTTTTTCCGGAATTAAATAATCTTCACAGCCCATTTTTACTCCATGGAATTTTTGAGGCAATTGATAGATTAAAGATTGCAATTAAGAATAATGAAAAAATTGCAATCTTTGGAGATTCTGATCTTGATGGAATTACATCCCTCACCATGATCTACGATCTGCTAGTTAAATTTGAAAATAGACCATTGATTAGATATCCAAAAGGAAAAGAGAGTTATGGACTTACTCATGAAATCATAGATGAATTTATTGCCAATAAAATAGACTTAGTCATAACAGTAGATTCAGGTATAAGAGATATCCCTGAAATAGATTATGCGAAAGAACATGATATTGACTTCATAATTACCGATCATCATGAACCTGATGAAAATCTTCCTGATGCAATAATATTAAATCCCAAAAAAAAAGAGTGTAAATACCCATTTAAAGAATTAGCAGGGGTTGGCGTTGTATTTAAATTTGTGCAAGCCTTTCTTTATAGCTATACACCAAGCTTTAATGTAAATTTTGTACTTATTTATGAAAACAAAGCAACTTATGATATAAAATGGAATTATTGAATATGATTATAAAATAAAAAAAAATGATATAATTGAACTTATTACAAATATTATAAATAAAGATGATTATATAGTTCTACTTAATGGAGAATATTCGGCGCTTACATCTATTATCAGATCAATTTATCCGGATATTATTATATCCGACATTAAAAAAATAGCTTCCGCATTCTGTAATTTAGATTTTGAAAACAATAGTGTAATGATCAACAAACTTACAAAAGATTTTTGTATAAATAGAGCCAATACATTAGAGGAATCTATATTATATATAAAATTATTCATAGAACTTCAATGGAGAGGCTTAAAACAGATATTTTCAATTTTACAAGGATACTCTGTCCTTTTTGCAATCGGTACTATTGCCGACATTATGCCGCTAATGGGAGAAAATAGAGATATAATAAAATATGGACTTTATGCAATCAGAAGAGGTAAAGGACATAAAGGGATACAATCTCTTATAGATAAATCAAAAGTATCATCAAAGTCGATAAGTTGGGATATTGCACCTTTACTGAATGCTCCCGGCAGAATGGGTGAAACTGATTTAACTGTAAAATTTTTTTTAGAAAATGACAATACACAAATAAAACCAATTATTTCAGAAATACATAAAATCAATAATGCAAGAAAAAAAACAGTTGCTGCAATTGTTGAAAAATTAAGGAACACTAATGCAGGAATTAAAATAAATGACAATATTTTTTTCTATATGGATGACGAGATCATTGATGGACTTGCAGGTCTTATAGCTAATAGGTTAGCAGACGATATGAAAAAACCTGTTATTATCGCTGCTGGTACTGCCAAGGATGGAGTGATAAAAGGTTCGGCTAGAAGCTACGGTGATTTTGATTTTTTAATGCATACTTTAACAATTACTCATCTATTTGAACGCTTAGGAGGACATGCACAAGCCTTTGGCTTTACTGCAATGATTGAGAATATTGAAGAGATTATAAATACAATAAACCAATCTGTTGCAGACCGTTTTATACCTGATAAAACTATCCAAATAGCTTCCATTTTAGACGTAAATGATATAAATAGTTCATTAATAAAAAAGTTTTCTATGCTTGAACCATTTGGTAAAAATAATGAAGAACCTGTATTTATTTTAAAACAGGTAAAGATAGAAGAATTTAATTCATTTGGCAGTACAAAGAATCATGGAAAATATATTATTAATAATTCTCTACAAGTCATTGGCTGGAATATGTTTGATAAAATGGATAGTTATTTCAAAGCAAAAAAAAATGTTGATTTAATATTTAATCTAACTCAGAATGAGTATTTAGGTAAAACATTACCAAGATTAATTTTAATAGATATTGATTTTTCTGATTAATTTTAACTTGTTTGTATTAAAATTAATTTGACTTGTCAACTCCTAATATTAATTTTAATCTGAGTAAATATTAGAGTAGGTTAAAAAATGAAAATTGATGTTAATGAAAGTGATAAAATCATCTCATTGAAAGTATCTGGAGAAATTGAGACGAGTTCCATTAAGACATTTAAGGAAAAACTTTTTGAGATTGGAGAAAAGATAAATAAGGATATTGAATTTGATCTTTCCCTTGTTGATTATATAGATTCATCAGGAGTAGGTATTCTAATTTCTCTGTTAAAACTCCAGAAAAATAAAAATAAAAAATTCGTCATAACAAAAATAAGTCCAAAAGTACTTGATGTTATTAAACTCAGTTCACTATCAGATACCTTCAATCTTTAAGTATGGTAAACTATAGAATCGGTAACGGATTTGATGTTCACGCCTTAGCTAAAGGGAGAGATCTTGTATTAGGCGGAGTCAAAATCGATTATCATTTAGGTTTAGAAGGACATTCTGACGGAGATGTTTTAATTCATTCAATAATTGATTCTCTGTTAGGCCCAGCTGATATTGGCGATATAGGTCAACTATTCCCGAATACAAATCCACTTTATAAAAATGTTAACAGCATAAATCTTCTTCAAGATGTATTTCAAAGAATTACTACGCTTGGTTTTTCGGTGATAAATATCGATTCAGTAGTTATATGTGAACAGCCAAAGATATATCCATATATAAATGATATGAAAAAAAACATATCCGATGCAACAGACGGAATCCTTCCTCCAAAATCAATTGGAATTAAAGGTAAAACTTCAGAGGGATTAGGTTTTGTCGGAAGAGGTGAAGGTATTGCCGTGTATACTGTTTCTCTTTTAAAATTAAAATAATTTTATTACTGAATTATTTACTATATATTATATTATTAAGTATGCAGGTTGAAATTTCCTAATGCGACATAATGTTTCTTATCGGAAGTTGTAATAATCAAGTTGTATTAATCAAAAAGATCATCTGTAAAAATTATATCTAAATATTCATCAGGTTCTAAAATACTATTGAGCTTAGTAATATCTTCAACTTCTATTTTATATATCCAGCCATCTCCATATGGATCACTATTTATAAGTTCCGGCGCTTCCTCTAAAACTCTGTTTATTTCAATGACTCTTCCCGAAGTGATTGCTTTTATATCAATTGAATTTTTTGATGATTCTATAATAGCTATCTTGTCGTCAACCTCAATTTCACTGCTTAAAATATTATTGATAAACTCCACTAAAATTATTTCGCCAATATTATCCTGAATAAAATCAGTTATACCGCAAATTACAGTTATATCATCAATCATTTTCAGCCATTGATGATTTTCATGATACTTTAGCTCATCAGGGATATTCATCCCTTTTTCTTGATTGTTTTTCATTGTATATCTTCTATGATAATTATTTTTCAGCTAATTTAATGTATTCTAATATATTTTCAGCTTCTATCCTAAATTTACTATGTTGATTATCACTAATCACTTGATTTAAATAGTTATATGCATATTCATTGTTTTTCATCTCATAATACAATATTCCTAATTCGATCCGGCTCTTGTTTATAAAATCACTTTTTGTATTAAGTTCAACTACTTTTAAGAAATATTTAACAGCAGTGCTTTTATTTTTATTATATAAAAGATTCAATCTGCCCAGATAATAATTCATCTCAGTTGTATATTCATTTTCTCTAAGCGATAATTTATAGAATGAATTATAAGATTTCTGATAATCACCTGTTTCATAAAATAATAATGCCGAATGATAATCTATATAATTATCATAATTTCTGTATGGTTTTAGAAGATTTGCGTATTTTAAAAATGAATTTAGATTCTTATTTTTAAAATGATAATCAAGGTTAAGAAGCAGAACTTTTTCTATAAACCTATTCTTCAATATGAAATTTAATTTTGAATCCGTAAGCTCAGCTGCGGATTTCTCTTTGTTCATATAGAATTGATTTATAATTATCAAACAATCTCTTTCCGGTATATTATCAGTTAATTCAATATAATTGAGATAATTCAACGAAGCGTCATAATTCTCCGCTTCCATTTTTATTACTGCTAATTCGATTCTTGCGCCCTCTTTGATTTTTTCCGATGAATTTGAATTAAGAATTGAATCAAAAATTTCTTCTGCTTTGGCATTATTTTTCCTTGCTTTATATTCTTTCCCAAAGATCAATCTCTGTTCAAAATATAAGATTTCTCTATCTTTAAGCTGGTTAATAAATCTTTCGGCAACTGCTATATCCCCGGTTTTTATTGTACAATCTATTAACATTCTTGCATCATTATCATTGAATGTTTTAATATCTTCCCATTTTAACAGACTATATACTTCATTAAATCGTGAAGTCAAATAAAATGCTCTTGATTGAATCAATGGAATCTCTTGCCATTGATGTTCGTCCAAAGCCGGTATCTTAATATTCTTTATTATATCTATAACCTTATTATATTCTTTTATGTTGAAATATGATGTTACAAGATTATAGTAAGCTGTCCCTCTTGATTCTTCAATATTACTGTTTAGAAATTTTTCATAATAAGTTATTGCCCTGCTATAATTTTTATTTGCAAAAAATTTATTGCCATATACTACATTTATTAACATTGTATATTTTGAATTAGGATAACGATTTTGTAGTATATTGAAGTATTTTGTTGAAGATTGATTATTTTTTTCATCCATTGTTAAGGCAAGTTTATATACAAGTTTATCAATCCCTGTATAATTAGCAAATGAATTGAGTAATATATTTATTTCAGTTTCGGCATTTTTAATATCTTCAGACTCTAAATATAATTCGGCTAAAAGTCTATGCGCATCAAATTTATAATTTGCATTTTTAGAAGATGCATATTTTTTCAGCAGTGTTATTGATTCATTTTTTTTCCCTTTTTTGATATTTACAAGAGCTAAATAATAATCCGTATCATTTAAAAATTTGGAAAACGGATTATTCATTTTCAGATCATTAAAAATCTGAGTTGCGCCCTCTACATCATCCTTTTCAAGTAAAATTCTGGCTTGTATGAATTTCACTTCATCAATATTCGGATCATAAGGGTAAGTTGATAAATATACCTTCAATATACTTTCAGCTTTATCAAAATTTTCATTTTTAAAATACGCCTTACTAATGGTAATTATTATACTTTTCCTTAGCTCTTCATCTTCGCAGTTTGTATATTTTTCTAAATATTTTATAGCTCTTTGAGGTTCTTTCTCTATAAAAGAATCTGCCATTAAGAGTGCGCTCTTGACAGAAAGATCTTTTCTATCTTTGTTTTCCCACACCTTTTCTAATATATCTATACCGCTTTCGGGCTTGTTAGAATTCAGCAAAACCTTCCCATATTCATAAAGTCCGTCATAATAAAATTCCGATTTTTTTCCTATTATAGAAAATAGTTCCAGATCGGTTTTTGCAAGAGATTCCCTGTCTGTCTTTAAATATGACATAGCCCTGAAATAATATACGTCCCAAAACGGATATGTTTCAGCCAGATAGGATGGAATTGCATTAAATACTAAAAGCGCTTTTTTATCTTCATTTTGCAGTTGATAAATTCTGCCGATTATTAATCTTATTTCTGCTTTTTTTTGAGCATCGATCTTTGCGCTTAATAACGGGTTAAGCCTTTCAAGCGCATTATCGTATTTCTCATTTTTAAAAAGGGCATCGCCTATTTTTAGAACAAACTCCGCATTTTGCTCCTTATCCGAATTTTTTTTAATCGCAGCTTCCCATTCAATTATTGCCTCTTCATATCTTTTTTGGCTATAATATATTGATGCTATTCTATCGTGAGTCGTTATGATCATATCCTTATCAGTAGCCCTTTCAAGAAAACGAGTGTACTCTTCAATAGCCTTTAAATTTTCTTTTAAGTTATAATAACATTCTCCAATCCAAAAATTTGATTCTATCCTTAAATTTTCAGTTCTGCATTTTGTTAAGAAAGAGTTAAATTCAAATATAGCAGGCTTATATTTCCCTTGCTGGTAAATAGTTCTTGCAAGATAAAACCATCCCCTGTCGCTATATTCATCATTATTCTCTATTGTCTTACGAAACAGCAATTCAGCCGAAGCATAATTACCGGCTTTAAATGCCTCAAGACCTTGGTTAAATAGATTTTTTGATTCGGCGTAAACATTGCCGTTTCCTATAATAAGAAAAGCGGCAACAATGAGATTTATTTTAACCCATATTCGATTCATAATATAATTTATTTCCCACAATTGAAGGTTAATGCGATACTAATAGTTCATTATTAATATAACCATGCCAATTTTCAATTTAATTTTTTTAAAAAATCCCTTAGATAATTAATAGCATATAAACTTGAAAAAATCCTGACTCTTTCTCTATTTCCGGATATTATTCTTGTTACCGTATGCTCATAATCTTTTATTTTAAATCCAAAGCAGACCATACCTACAGGTTTTGTTTCACTTCCGCCGCCGGGACCTGCTATCCCTGTAGTTGAAACCGAAATATCTGTTTTAAATTTTTTTTGTATAGAGTTTGCCATCTCTTTAGCTGTTTGCTCGCTTACCGCACCATAGTTAAGAAGAGTGTCATCTGAAACATCTAAAAATTGTATCTTAATATTATTATCGTATGCTACAACCGATCCTTTATATACTTCCGATGAACCGGGTACATCTGTAATTCTTTTTGCAAGTAATCCTCCGGTACAAGACTCTGCCGTAGAAAGGGTTAATCCTTTTTCTTTCAGCAACATGATAAGCTCTTCTTCAGGAGACTTGGCATTTCGACTGAAGAGATATTTATCAAATTTATTCTTAATCAATAAATCAATTTTCTCTCTTTGAATTTTCTCTTTTATTAGATTAGTTATTGTCAATTCACAAATTCCCATTTTTGATGTAATACCGATTCTGACATAGTCCGGAATATCTAACTCCTTAAGTTCGGAGTTTATGTCCGATTCTCTGATACCTGACATTTTATATGTCAATTTCATGTTATCATCAAACGAAAAATTACTCTTTAAATATGGCAGCACGTCCTCTTTCATCATATTCTCAGACTCTACGGGCACACCCGGCAATGATATAACAATTTTATCTTTTTCACTGATTATAAATGCCGGAGATAATCCGTATCTGTTTTGAATTACAAATGAGTTTTCAGGCACCATTGCCATTTTGCTGTCAGCTTCATTTAAGGGCATATTCATTGACTTAAAAAATGTTAATATCTTTTCATTTGATTCCTTATCAATAACAATTCTTCTGTTAAAGATAGAACAAACCGCCTCTAATGTATTATCATCATCTGTCGGACCTAAACCGCCTGTTGTAATAATTATATCCGCTTCTTCGATGGAACTGCTGATTGCATTAACGATAGAATCTATTTTATCGCCGACAGTTATATGTTTGACCACATTAAAATTACTTCCAAAAAAAAGATTACTGATAAATGAACTGTTTGTATTAACTGTTGTTCCAAAGAGTAATTCATCGCCTGTTGATATAATTATTATACTTGGCATCTACATACTCTCCGGAGCAGAAACCCCTAAAAGTTTTAACCCGTTTTTAATAGTAATCCTTACGGCGTCACAAAGCGCTAAATTAGTCTGAGTCTTTAAGTCGTCATCAGATATGACTCTATGTTCAGTATAGAATCTATGATAGGTCTGCGCCAAGCGCATTAAGTATGTAGATATTTTATGCGGTTCAAAGGCTTCGGCAGCATCAGCTATCTCTTCAGGGAACCTTGCTAAAAGTTTTAATATTGTTAAAGCTTCATTGTTGTTTAAATTTTCTACAGTTATTTTTTCATGATTTTGAGAAATCCCTTTCTTATCAGCTTCTCGAAATATTGAACATATCCTTGCATGTGCATATTGAAGATAGAAAACAGGATTTTCCGAGCTGCTCTTTTTAGCAAGGCTGAGATCAAAATCGAGATGACTGTCCATAGACCTCATTATAAAAAAGAATCTTGAGACATCTACTCCTACCTCATCAATCAATTCTCTCATTGTAGAAAAATTCCCAAGCCTCTTGGACATCTTAACAGTCTCCCCTTCCATAATCAGGTTGACCTGCTGTGAAATCAAAACCCGAAATATATCTTTCCTGTTGCAAAAGGCTTCTACTGCGCCTGATAATCTGGCAATATACCCATGGTGGTCAGGTCCCCAAATATCTATAAGTCTGTCATAGCCTCTTTCAAGTTTATCGTAGTGATAGGCAATATCAGCCATAAGGTATGTTGGTCTTTCATCAGCCCTTACTACGACCCTGTCTTTATCATCTCCAAATTTCGTCGAATTGAATATTTTTTTTCCGTCCTCAATGCGTATGTGACCGCTCTCCTCTAATTTTTTAAGAGCCTCCCCTACCTCACCTTTTTCATGAAGCGAACTCTCTCTAAACCATGTCTTAAAAAAAACATTAAAATCTTCCAAATCTTTTTTTTGATTTGCCACATTAAATTCTACAGCCTTTTTAGAAACAAATCGCACTCTCTCTTCCTGCTCATCTATATGATTCAGCTCTTCATGAAAATTATCAATTATCCATTTTGCAATATCCTTTATATATTCACCATGATAACCGTCTTCCGGGAAAATAAACGTTTCACCTTTGATTTCTTTTATTCTGGCAAGAACAGATTCCCCCAGAAGATTCACCTGATTCCCATAGTCATTAACATAAAACTCCCTATCAACAAAATTACCGGCAGCATCAATCAGATTTGCTATTGAATCGCCCAAAGCTGCAGCCCTTGCAGATACTATGTTCATAGGTCCTGTGGGATTTGCAGAGACAAACTCTAAGTTGTATTTTACAGGATTATCTTTAACCGATTTTCCATAATTCTCCCCTTCATTTATTACTTTAATCATATTCTGTTTTAAATAATTGAGGGATATAAAAATATTAATAAACCCGGGTTTTGACAGCTCAACTAAACCGGCTATATCGCTATGTACTTTTATATATTGAATTAAAACTTCGGCGATTTCCATTGGAGATCGTTTTAATAATTTTGCAGCTTCAAGCGCAATGGGTGTTGAATAGTCGCCAAATTTTGCTTCTCTGGGGTATTCTATTTTTACAGCAGGATAAGCGGCAGCTGGCAGTTTACCGTCTGTTACTGCATTTTCAACGGACTTTTTTATAATGTTATAGATAGTTTCCTTTATATTCAATTTGTACCTCTGAAATTTTGTCTTACATTCGGCGGTTTTTTAAGGATTACTCTAAATTCGTGAATTATCAATATTTTTGTCAATCATATTTATTTTTGTCTGATTTTAACAGTATTTAAAAATTTTAGTCTGTTTTTATATGCCTTTTTGATAAAAAAAAATATTGACTTAAATCTATTATGAAAAAAGATATATGTATTAAACGGGGCGTAGCGCAGCCAGGTAGCGCACATGACTGGGGGTCATGTGGTCGGAGGTTCAAATCCTCTCGCCCCGAAATATTCGTTTTCATTCGTATTATTCGCAGTTGAACTAAAACTTATTGGACAGTTTTGGTATGATTTTGCAGAGGAAAATTTTCTTCTTGCTCCCAAATAATTAAAGGGTTAAAGAAAAAATTGTCTTAAGCTGTGAATCGCAGTTCAAGATTACCTATGTTTTTTCTTCGCCTCTTTCTCTACTTTCTTTTTAATCTCTTCATAGGACAAGCCCTGTTTCATAAGTTTAAGAACATAATCTTGACCTTTTTCTACACCTTTTTCAATACCCTCTTCGCGGGCAACTTCAATAGCGTCTTTTAATGAGTATTCAAGTGTTATCATTTTTACAACCTCCTGTGCATTCTTCTTAAAATAATCTGCCAATATGTTTCTTTTAATGCAATATTCTACTGCTAATTTTATTGCTTCTTCAAGCGGTTTCTTCTTCTCGTACTCTCTTACCTTTGCAATAAAAGTTACATAACTTTTCAGAGTCTTGCTCTTACGCTCTAATTCGGGATTTACTCCTTTGTTTATATTATATACTTTCACTAATGCGTCAACAAATAATATATTGTTGACTGGTGCTCAACGAATATCACTATTTTTTTATTAAAGCTAAATGATACATCATTTTGTACTGCTGCAAAAAGCGTATCCCTGACGGTATTCATTGTAATCATAGATACATCTGTGTAATTAGTCTTTTCGATAGCATTTAGCAGCTCAAGGCTTGCCGCTTCATTGTTAAAGAGTTGTCTAAAAACACTGTCCTTGTATTTTTTGTTAGCTTTCTTATTCGGTTTCTTGTTAGATTTCATTTCCACCTCGCTTATATATAATATAAACGATGGAAAACAGCACGTGATGAAAAATTTTTTTGCGGATTTTTAATTTTTTTTGATTTTCTTAAGTATTGAGTAAATTTGAACAAAATCCCGATTCTGAGATGAATCAGGCTCTGACCCCTTGCCTGGACAGTTTTGGTATGATTTTGCAGGAAAAAATTCTTCCACTACATCCCAATAAGTTAAAGGGTTAAAGTGTTAAAAAGCCCGGACAGCCCGAACGCGAAGTGTATTGTACTTGCTGAGGTGGTACTGAGTACCATCGCTGAAATCCTGAGTCCACGCGTAAATAGTAGAAGTAGAATTCTGCGACGAAGACCAGTAAGCAGCTCCTACTAATGATGGAATACCATATTGCCGTTTGATTTTACAGAGTTCGCTAAGTTCATCCTGGCTGGGAAGAAACCAACCGTAAGTCCCGCCATTTGATTTGGTGTTGCATAATTGCGCCGCTCTATTGCTTTCATTCGTCCCAAGAAAATTTACAATGATTTTAGTGTTTCTTCTGCCGTAACCGATCTCAGTGTTCGTTCCGGTAACATTTTGACTATACGCGCCCCACTGGGCATTATCTTCGTCAGCAGGAGCAACTTCCATGTAGTAAGCAGTTATTTTGCTATTATTGTCTGATGCGGTGGAACCGGTGTAAAAGTCAAAACCTGTATCTTTGCGGTAGAAGATTATTCATCCTGCGGGACCGATTTCGCATATATTGTATGATCTCCATTTGGCATAGAGGGTAATGGAGTCTGTAACAGTGTCGCTTGCAAAATCCCAAGCATTAGTCAAACCTTCTTCCTTATACCAGCCGACGAATATACAGCTATATCCTGTTTTTGTAGGGACTGCCGGCACGATGATTGTGTTTCCTGATTTCACACCAGTAATTTGGCTGATTGCGCTTCCGCCGTTGCTTTCAAAGCTTACGGTGTAGCCGGGGTCGTTTTCGCTGCTATCACCTCCGCCTCCGCAAGCTCCTAAACCAAACATAAATGTAAAAATAAGAATTAATAAAAATTTATTTACAGCAGAATCAATTAAACAGAACGCTTTTTCTAAACGTATTATTCTTTTATTTACCGTGTCAAGTAAAAAATTTTTCATATAAAAATTTTCCATGAGTTTACTATTGAATTTTATTGATTTAAATAACAGATATAAATAACAGATACAAGATAACTCTTCTTAATAGAGTGTCAAGAATTTTTTGGTTTATGTTATAAATGAGAGTCCTGTTGATTTTTTTCTTTTTTAAGTTGAAAATTTATACTGCTTATATTTATTGTTTTTCAAAACCATGTTTATTGGACCTCAAAGAACTACCCTGTAAAGGTTAAAAAATGTTATTTCAATCAAGAGATAAAATATCATTCGATATTACAAAAGATAACTACATAGAAGTCTTAAGACAGGCAAAAATGATGCAGCTTAAACTTAGAATTGTCCAGCCGGATGTATGGGATATCTTTGTTGAAAAAATAGAAGATGAAATTATTGATAAATCTTTTAAAAGTTGTAACTTATCTATTTATATATATTCGGATAAAGACTTGGACTTTGATTTAAGTTTTGAGCTTTTAGATAATTAAAAAAATACCGCTCCTTAGGCTTTTATAACCATTCTCAAAAAATATCCCAACAAATATTTGCTATATTTTTGTTGACATATAATCTGCTTCAAATATAAAGTACATTGAGGTAAATTATGAAAAAGATTGTAATAAAGACTGAAATCTATTCAAGAGTTTCAGGTTATTTCAGACCTGTAAATCAATGGAATAAAGGCAAACAGAGCGAGTTCAACGACAGAAGAACACTTGAATTAAGTAATAAAATAAATAATCCGGCTTACGACTGTTTAATGAAGCTGCCTAATCATCATCAAGATAAATGCTAAACTAGTTTTGACAATACAGGTTGACAATAACAGTATATTTATATTTATGGATATGCTATGAAAAAAGATTATATACTTAAACTTCTCAGGGAAAATCCAAATGACTGGCTGTCTGGAGAGCAGATTGCTAAAGAGCTGAAAATAACCAGAACTGCAATATGGAAATATATTAACATTCTCCGCGATTCCGGCTACATCATTGATTCATCAAGCAAGAAAGGTTATAGATTAGTCTCGCCGTATAATATTACTAATAAATTCGATATAGTAAAAAATCTGAGTACAAGAATAATCGGGAAAAGGGGTATATATTTTTTTCAAGAAACAAATTCTACAAATATTCAAGCCTTTAAATTAGCATCAAAAGGAGTTGATGAAGGCGCTATTGTTATTGCAGAGCATCAAACTCACGGGAAAGGGAGACTTGGCAGAAAGTGGGTATCGCTGCCCGGTAAAAATTTACATCTATCCGTCATTTTACGACCGGAGATATTAATATCTTATGCACCAAGATTAACTCTTACAACAGCTGTTGCTTTATCAGAAACGTTAGATGATTTTAAAATTTTTAACCATCGAATAAAATGGCCAAATGATATTCTTATCAACAATAAAAAACTCTCTGGAATTTTAACTGAGATGAAGGAAGACGGCGATAAAATAGATTTTATTATTATAGGTTTGGGGATTAATCTTAACGCCGCTTTTGATGACTACCCCGATGATATTAAAGATTCCGTAATATCCCTAAAAGAATTTACTAAAACTGAAATTAATCGCATTAAATTTATACAGTCGTTCCTTGAAAACTTTGAAAGAAACTATTTCAATTTTATCATAGGAGGCTTTAATGAAATCCTCAAAAAGTGGGTAGAAAAATCTTCAATTATAAATCAGAAAATAAAAGTAATAGAACATGATAATACCTTTACCGGAGTTGTGAAAGAAGTTACCTCTGACGGCAGTTTAATCGTACAAGCAGGAAAAAAAATTCATACTGTCAATTCGGGCGATATAAACTATATTGTGGAAGATTAAAAGTGAGCTTGGGTATTATTTTTGGCTCTCTTATTATAACATTCTTAATAGGAATTTCAATAAGAGAAAAAAACAGCAGCATAGTGAATTATTATGTCGGCGGCAGGTCTAAATCGTCTTCTTCCGTAACAGGTTCTTTAGTTGCAACTGCCATTGGAGGTTCGGCAATTCTTGGTCTTTCAGGTCTTGCTTATTCAAAGGGTTTCCCTGCTGTATGGTGGCTGTTCAGCGCTTCAATATCTCTACTGATTTTTGGTATTTTTTGGGCAAAAAAAGTAAGAGCCTATGAAGTATTTACACTCCCTGAAGTTTTAGAAAAACAGTATAATTCTCCGTCAATAAAAATAGCATCTTCATTTATTATTGTAATTGCATGGCTGGGAATAATTGCAGCTCAGATGATTGCAACAGGAAAAATTTTATATATAGTCTTGCCGGAGTATTATAAAATAGCAATCACCTTATGCGCTGCTGTTATCATAATATACACTCTTAAAGGCGGACAGAATTCCGTAATAAAGACTGAAATTTTTCAGTTTCTGCTGATTTTCATCGGCATAATACTTACTCTGATTTTAGCATATATAAAGCATGGAGCTGTCTCTTCACAACTTCTTCCTGACGGTCATTTGAATTTCCCGACTAATCAGGAATTAGGATTTAGAGAAATATTAACCTATTTCTTATTTGTAGGAACATCATTTATTGCAGGACCTGATATATACTCAAGAATACTCTCATCTAAAGACAGGGAAGCAGCACAGACATCTATTTTTAAATCTTCATTCATTATTGCTATCCTGGCAGCAGCAATTGTATCTATAGGGCTATATTCAAAAATGATTTATCCTGACGTTGAACAGGAATCATCATTTCAATACTTGGTCATTAACACTGCGCCGATATATTTACAAGGTATAATATTTGCGGCTCTCATAGCAGCCTTTTTATCAACAGCATCCGCATGTCTGCTTACATCGGGAATTATTTTAACAAATGATATACTCAATCCGATAGTCTTTAACAACAGACTCTCTGATAAAAGAAAACTTGCCATAACTAAAATTATGATTATAATTTGCGCTTCAGGTTCACTAATTACCGCCATGCACGTTACCCAAATAATCGAATCATTCCTCTTTGCATTAACAGTATATACGGCAGGAATTGTTCCGGCAGTAATACTCGGGTTTTATAAGGATAAGTTTAGATTAAATAAATACGGAGCAACGGCAGGTTTGTTAATAGGCGCCTCATCTGCATTAATACTAAAATATCTAATGTTGAATCAGTATCTTATTTATATATTTCCGGTTGTGTGCGTAGTGATATTTTTAGTCAGCTACTTCGTTAAAACGCTCCGAGCTGACAGTAGCCGATTTTAATACCCATTTTTTCGCAGGCGGCTGTAACTTCCGATTTTGTTATTTTTAGTTCAGATGCAATATCCCACGCAGCAATACATGGGAGTTTATCATCCTCAAGAAAAAAATATATCTTATCCTCCAATGCTTCGGGGACCGATTCAAGCCCTGTAATCCTCTTCTCTTCCGGATATCCGAACAGACCCAATTGGCAATGAGTTATTTCTATTTTTTGCTGATTCATTGCTATTCCTACAATATCAGGAAAAAAAGTAAATTCCCTGATAATTTCAAAAACCTTTGCGCATGAAATACTGTTATCAACGGCTTTTTCTCTGAGAACATCTGCAATATCTATTTTTTCTTCACTCTTCATAAATTATTCCTGTTAGTTTATATTTATCTTCTTAGCATCACCCCATAATCTCTCAAGCTGATAATATGCTCTCATCTCTTCGGTAAAAATGTGTACTATTAAACTTCCAAAATCTAAAACTATCCATTCCGAATTAAAATCAGGCTTGCTATACTCTTTAAAACCCTTTTCATACATGAATTTTATCATGTCCTTTGCAAGGGCAGCACAGTGAGTTTGGGAATTTCCCGTAGCTATTAAAAAAAAATCAAAATAATTACTCACCTCTCTTAAATCCATAAACAATATATTCAGTGCTTTTTTTTCATCAAGATGAATCAATGAATCTGTTCCTATCTTCAAAATATCATCATTTAAGATAATGCCGCCTTTCACTTTGCCATATCCTCGCCGACAATTATTAAAATATTACTCAACTGTCTTGTATCGGTTACAAAATATATCTTACCTATACCTGTCATATCAGATATTCTTTTAACTGATTTCATATCGGATTGTCTGCAAATAATGATAGAATCATGTATTGTCGGATAATTTGACGTAGCAAATTCAACAACATTCATACCATCTCGAATAAGATCGTTTCTTAATTTTCTGGCAAGCCCGGGGATATTAGTACCATTAAGTATCTTTATCTTTACATTTGAATCAGGCTCGCTTTGTAAAACCAAATTTGTTAAAAACTCCTGCTGGTATGACATATAACTTAGTTCGTCAACAGTATAATATCCGTTATTAAAATCACCCGGCAGGAGCGTAGAATCAATATTTGCGCCGTTTAATGCTACCTCTGCAATGGAATATATCTCCTGACTCATGAGATTCGTTCTTATATTTCTAAACAGTTCGCTTATAAACTTATAACTGAATAATTTTTTGATATTATCTTTATCATTGTATAATGTTAAAAATATATCAAGAATCCTGTCATACTTCATATAGATTGAATTCTGTTCAACGCTATTTATATATTGAACAACTTTTTCACCATCAAGATACTGTAATCCGAAATCCTTCTTTGACGTATTTTGTATTTGATCAATAAAAAAAATATTTACGCCTTCAAGCAGATTAACTGACCTTATAACATCCGCCGAATAAAGAATAATATAAAACGGCACATTCATCTGAATATCTTTTTTTAGAGTATATCTTATCCTGTCGAAATAATAGAAATCCACTTCAGAGATTTTCTTTAATTTTGTTCCGTCATCGTTCATCAATATGCGGTAATCAGGCGGTATAAATGTAATTCCAATATTCTTATTCACCGGATTAATTGTAACCAGAGAAAAAAACCTGAACATGTTGTCATTATAAGAATCTCTACCGGCAATTAAAATATTTATCATATCATTCATACTTACGATTTCTTCAATTACATTTCTACTATGTCTCTTATAAATAAGAACGCCAAAGACTAATGCAATAATTATAGCGAATAATATTAAAATTTTTAAATATTTACTTTTCAACTTTATACAACCCCTTATCTCTTATATAGCTTACCACCTTATCCGCAGTAAAAAAATCTATAGACAAACCTTTATTTACCCTATCCCTGATCATTGACGAACTGATTTCAATCATATACCCTTTTTGAAATTCAACCATTTTTGCCATTGATAAAATATCATCTCTAAGCTCCAGATCACCCGGTCTTTGAAGAACAATTATAGTATAGTCGGAGAGTATCTTTTTATATTCCTTCCACGTATCAAGTTCATTAAATGAATCTGACCCAATAATTAGAAATAGATCGTCATTGCAATAAATTTTTTTTAATTCTTCAAGAGTGGTTATAGTATATGATGGAGATTCCCTTTTAATCTCAATATCTAATGCCTTGTAATATTCTGTTCCTGCAATTGCCAGCTCTACCATCTTAATTCTATCACCGGGTAAGATATTATCATTCAATGATTTATGAACCGGTTCCTTCACAGGAATGAAGAGTACTAAATCAAGATCAAAATTTTCTTTTACTAATGCAATGTTTATCAGATGTCCATGGTGTATAGGGTTAAATGTTCCTCCGAAAATACCGATTCTCTTCTTATTATTTGTCTTCTTATTATCTGATCTCACCATTACCATAAACTACATATTTCAAAGTTGTAAGCCCCTCTATCCCCATTGCTCCCCTTGCATGAAGTTTTTGAGTTGATATACCTACTTCAGCGCCAAGACCAAATTCTCCTCCGTCGTGAAACCTTGTAGATGCATTAATCATTACTGCTGCGGAATCAACCTCTTTCTTAAATCTCTCCGCATTGAAATAATTAGAGGTTATGATTGCTTCCGTATGACCGGAGCTGTAGGATGCAATATGTTCTATTGCGCTGTCAATTGAATCAACTATCTTTGCAGATATTATTAAATCAAGATATTCAGTTGACCAATCGCTTTCCGAAGCCTTCTCTATACCCTTTAAGTTCATTGACAGAAGTTTCTCGCAACCTCTGACAACTACATGATTATCCATCAATGCTTTTATCAGGTCATCTTTAAACGGATAATCTTTATGAATCAATAGAGTTTCAATTGCATTACAAACGCCGGGTCTCTGAACCTTGCCGTTTATTGCAATCCTTTCGGACATAGCCTTATCTGCCGTTTCATCAATAAATAAGTGACATAGACCCTTTTCGTGTCTGATTACAGGGACAGATGACTCGTTAACTACCATTTTAATGAGACCCTCTCCGCCGCGCGGTATAACCACATCTATTGCATCATCCCTTTTTAATAAAAGCGGCAGAAGATCTCTATCTAATCTCTCCATCAATATTACTATATTCGGGTCAAGATTCAACCCCTTTAGAACATCTCTGATTATATTTGCCAGACATATATTTGAATGTATAGACTCTTCTCCTCCCCTAAGCAGAGCCGTATTACCGGATTTTAAACATAAAGCTGCAATGTCCACAGTCACATTTGGTCTTGATTCGTATATTACGGCAACAACGCCTAAGGGGACGCGCATTTGACCTACGCTTATTCCGGACGGCATTGTTTTCATCTTATCAATTATACCTATAGGATCATCGAGCATTGCTATCTGTTCAACGGAAACAGCCATAGCCTCAACTCTCTTTTCATCAAGGAGAAGCCTGTCATAAAATGCGCTTGTAACTCCGCTCTCTTTTGCAAACTTCAAATCCTTATCATTCTCTTTAATAATTAATTCTCTCTTTTCTCTTAACTTTTCAGCGATATTCTTTAAGATTGAATTTCTTTCGGAGTTTGTCAGCGATGAAATTCCCTTAGCTGCCTTTTTCGCCTCCGAACAGATTCCATTTATATAGTTTATATTCTCTTGTTCACGAGCGCTCATTTTTTATCCTTTTTCATTCTATTTCATTCTTTTGTTCTTGTTCTTGCTTTTGTTCTTGTTTTTGCTCTTGTTTTTTTATATTTTTAAGATTATTTTTCTTAATAATATATATTAACTCGCAGTATCCGTCATACATTGTTACTTTTGATATTCTGCCGTCTTTATCGGGACTTACCGATTCGCCAAATTTCTCATTTGCAAAATAATATGCATTCAAGATCGCCGCCCTCTTAGCCGATTCATCCCTTTGAAGCCCTGTTAAACCTTCTTTGGGATATCCCAGACATACTATTTCATATTCATTATTACTAATAAATCCTTCTTTAATAAGGGTTGGTAAAGATTTTACTTCCATATCCGGCGCGGTTGAACATGATAAAAACGCTGCAATAAATATGAAAAATGGAAAAAGTTTTATTTTATTCATTTGATGTACCTTTTATATTTTTATTGTCTATTTTTTTTTGCAAAATCTCTTTGGTTTTTGTTGTACTTATATCATATAATCTCTTATAAAAGTCCACTAGTTTTTTATTATTTAGATTGCTGTTTTCCGCAATCCATATAATGGTATTATGAATAATATCGGATTCCTCAATCTTGTATCTTTCATATAAAAAATCAATATCAATCAGTTTAGATTCTTTATAGGCATAATAACCTGCAAGTCTTTTAAAATCATTACTGTCATTTAAAAGGGAATATGTGTCTATGAAATTTTGCGACGGCTGAAAAATAAATGCCATAAATAAAAAATCGCCCTTAATAGAACGTAAAAGAACAACCTCACCGCAGGCAATGCCTGCACCAAACCCTGTTAGTGAAAGTAGAATAATAAAACAAAATTTTTTGATAGATTCCATTTTCATCATAAAATTTTTTATTGTCTTAAGTAAATCGAATTAATATATTTTAAATTCTTTTTTTCTATTGTCAAGTTTATTTCTACCAAGCTCACACGAATAATATGTGTGAATTGAGGAAGTGACCATTAAGGAACCATTTAGTTTATAATGGACTGGGTAGTGGCAAGGGCATATATCTATCTTGTAGTTGATAACTTCTCAAGATCTATTTTATCCTGGGATGTTTCTTTAAATCTTTCTGCTTATATCAGACTTAATTCTATTAAAGATGCTTATATCAGATTTATTCTTAATTCTGATAACACGAACAATGATGTTCATTTGATTGTAGATGGTGGTTCTGAGAATAATAACTCTGTTGTTGATGAATATATTTCTTCTGTTTCTATTAAAAAACTCATTGCACAGAAAGATATTTTGTTTTCTAATTCTTTAGTTGAATCTGTTAATAAGATTATTAAATACAGGTCTTTGTTTCTTCATAATATTCCCGACATTCATGCTTTAAGGAAACATCTTGAGGAATTTATACCTGTTTATAACAGTGTTAGGCCTCATGTTTCTTTAAACGGATTAACTCCGAATGAAGTTTTGACCGGGTTTAATCCTGATAACTCGGAGCATTTAAAATCTGTGAATATTGTGTATAATAATAGAAATTCTCATAAGAATAATCCTGTTTCCTGTACTGTTTGTTCTTAAAAGACGGTTTTGTTTTATTGAGACTGTTGAATTTTTAATTTTTGATAAGATTTTCATCTCTATCTAATTTTTCTTAACCACTTTCAGTAAATTATTTTCGAAATTTATAAAAGATCATGCTATTGCTGTATTTATTCTATGATTTC